>PDWI01000941.1_pt1 | contig 66250 bp, 60 predicted proteins | sample 1430891 | NCBI WGS metagenome assembly PDWI01 (sample SAMN01162508, study PRJNA174530) | Oral metagenome, whole genome shotgun sequencing project. | biome: Marine environment; feature: Marine mammal; material: Swab sample of the gingival sulcus; isolation source: swab sample of gingival sulcus...
AGCCATGATCGCCGAGCAGACCGGTTACACCCTGGATATGCTGGAACCGGACCTGGATCTGGAAGCGGATCTGGGCATTGACACGGTCAAGCAGGTGGAGACCTTTGGCAAAATCACTAAAGCGTACGGCTTGTCTGTTTCCGATGATATCAATCTGTCTGAATTGAATACCATCAGTAAAATCAGTGAATTTATACAGGGTGAAATTGCCGGGAAGGACGACGGTAAAACAGATCCCCCCCCAGCACCGGCAGCCGGAAGCGCCCGGGCACCTGAAACAGCGCACTCCAAGCCGTCAATTGAGCCCCAGACCTCTGGCGGCGTGGCCCAGGCAGGAATTAAAAGCTATACCTTTGGATTGCGCAGACTTTCCAGCCCTGCATCCGGCAAGCTTGCATTTGAAGGTCAAACCTATCTGATCACCATGGACAAACACGGATTTGGCCAGGCTGTGGCAGACCTGATCAAAGAAAACAAGGGCCGGGTCATCAGTGTGGGTAACAGTGAACACAACGATTACACCGTTGATTTAAACATCCTTGAAGGCGCCGAAGAGGTGATCGCCAGGATTAAAGCGGATCATGACGACATTTCCGGAATCTTTTTCCTTCACCCCCTGGATTTTGCCATGAATCCAGGCGAAAACCTGGAAGAAGAGAGCGCATCAGTTAAATTTTTATTCCTGTTGTGCAAGGCGTTGGGCAGCCATCTGGATCAGTCCCGGGGCCGCCTGGCAGCCGTATCGGTCCAGTCCGCCCTGGCCCGTTTCAAGGATCCTGCACCGGATGAGATTTTTCCTGTTTTCAGCGGCATTTCAGGCCTGTTGAAAACCGTGGCCAAGGAGTATCCGGGATCAGGGGTAAAACTTGTGGAATTCATGGACAAACATGACCTTGCTGATATGCCCCAGGCGGCATCCCAGTTCATAGACGAAGTTTTCAGCATCAGTTCCCGCCTGGAGGTGGGCATTGAAAAAGGGACACGTTTCGGTATCCGGGCAAAAACCGGCAGTGTTGAAACATCACAACCCCAAGGGCAAGAGATGTCTGTCATCAAAGACAATGATACCTTGCTGGTCACAGGCGGTGCTGCGGGCATCACCTATGAACTGCTCAAAGCGGTGACCACTGCCGATATGAACCTGGTTATTTTAGGACGCAGCCGGGTGGAGGATGAATTGGAGGTTCCTGTGACCGATGCCATGGATGACACACAAATCATGGCCGCACTCAAAGCCATACATCCCAATGCCAAACCTGTGGAGCTGAAAAACAGAACAGCCGGACTGCGGCGGATTTGTAACGTCCGGGAAAATCTGTCCCAACTGCGTGTCCAGGCAAACGCCGTGGATTACCATGCCGTGGATGTCACTTCTCCGGACGCCGTTTCAAAGGTCATAAGCCAATATGATCGTATTGACGGGGTGATTCATGCCGCAGGTGTGGATCGAAGCATCCCGATTGAAAAAAAATCCATGGATGATTTCAATCTGGTTTTTGATACCAAAGTCAAGGGAATGGCCAATGTACTGGCAGCCATTGAGAATAAGAACTGCCGGTATATCATCGGTTTTTCATCCATCACGGCCAGATTTGGCAATGAGGCCCAGTCAGACTATACCGCTGGGAACGACATGATGGGGGCCATGATCCAGGCAAGGGCATTGAAAACGCCGGGTCTGACCTGCAAAGTCTTTGACTGGACCGCCTGGGCTGAGATCGGGATGGCTGCCCATGGCACCATTGAAGCCGTGCTAAAGGAGAAAGGCATTGCTTTTCTGCCGGTGGACCAGGGCATCCGTTTTTTCCAGGAAGAGCTTCACAATCCGGTCAGCAACGAAGTCCTGATCGGTGCGCCCCCTGAAAAGAATCCAGCCGCATTTGACCCGGACGGCCTGCTTGCCCTAAGCGCGTTCCTGGATACCGTAGAACAGGATGCCACCCGGGACAGGCTGAAATTCAAACGCCTTCTGGAAGCAGACAGGGATCTGTTTCTCTTCGACCATGCCAGGCAAGGCGTCCCCTTATTTCTAGGGGCAACCGGTCTGGAAACAATGGCTGAAGCGGCATTGGAATACAGCGGGGCCCAGGGAGGCGTTCTTGAGGTGAGTGATTTCAAAATTCCTTATGGCATCAAATTGTTGAAAAACCGCCCCAAAACGATTGAGGTTTTTGCTGAAAAAAGTACGGACGGATTAATTGCAACAGAGATCCATTCGGTGTTTACCCCGCCGGGAGGCAACGCCCCTGTCCAGGACACCTTGCATTACCAGGGTAAATTTAAAATCGGTACAGATCTGCCTGTTCTGGATGATATATCCACACCAGCACTGTCAACGTTTAAGGTCGATGCTCGGTGGCAGGAACAGATCTACCATCCGGACCGGTTGTTTATGGATGGGCTGTTCCGTTCCGTGGAACAGTTGGCTTCCCTGGATGAGGATCGCCTGGTCACAGTGGTTCAATGGCGGCCTGGACGCGAATTTTTTAAAGGACAGACCCATCCTGAATTTGCCACACCTGTGGTGATCATGGATGCCATGTTCCAAACCGGCGGTATACTGGAATTTTTCACTAGTGCTGACGTGGTGCTGCCCTATGCCATCCGTAAGGTTTCATTTGCAGGCGCAGTGTTGCCGGATACGCCCTATTTCTGTGTGACCCGGCGCCTGGCCCAGGGCGATGACACCAAAACATACCATATTCAGCTGGCAGAGCCTTCGGGCCGTGTGATCATAGATATTAATGATTTTCAGATGGTCCGGGTGGATCGCCTGGCTGAAGAGGACCGTCTCGCACTGTCCAGGGTAAAGCAGGAAACAGCCCAATAGCTGGAGAATGCAACCCATGAACCTGCTGTTCCGGGAGCAGAGCATTGATTTTTGCCTTGTACATATCCCGGCAATGCTCAAATCGTTATTACCCCAAGTTCTCGGGCCTGGGTATCAGACCAGGCCCGGCTGCCAATTCCGGGCGAATCAGTTTGCACAGCCTGTACTTTCCTTTGCCGAACTGAATGGGCTTAATCAATTGTTTGCCCTGAAAAAGCAGGTGGAGCGCCTGGCCGGGAGATGGGCGGTAAAAAATCTTGTCATGCAGGAGACAGGCCTGGCCCCGGATGCTATTGAGATACATAATGATGCATCCGGCGCACCATCCCTGGCCCTATCCTTTGATTACACCATCTCCATTTCACATTCTGGTGATTATGCCCTGGCTGCGCTATGCAGGGGAAAAGCCAATGCCATAGGTGTTGATATGGAAGTAATAAAGCCTGTGGATATCCCGTCCCTTTTACACGCCGGATTTTCCCCAAAAGAGCACCGCGCATATGCCGGGGCAGATCTTGAAACCATCCTCAAAATCTGGACCATCAAAGAAGCATTGCTTAAATACCGGCGAACCGGTCTAAAAAGTTCTGCAAAAAAAATTGAATGGCTGGATGAAACACTGTATGAAAATCACGCTCCCGTCGATGACCTTCTCGTGAAATCATATCAGCGAAATGAAATAATTTTCTCGGTAGTCTTTTCTTAGAGCGTCTTTGATAATGATTGGAGCCATTTTCATGGGATTGCAGCCGATTCATCAATTATCAAACAGGCTCCTAATTATCGTTGAGTTATTGGTATCACATTGATAACATTTTCGTCTCAATTTAACATGACCATCGACAACTGATCCCAAAATCAGCCGAACCGCCTTGTTACGAGATCCGTGTGCCGGGTGGTGTGGGATGGCTCCTCAGTGATGGAGTCCTATCCCGATTAGCCCTTATAGTATTGCTTAAATTCGTCAGTCGGTTCACGATCAGAATATATGTAAATAGAGTTTCCAATAGGATCAATGATTGAGAACCCTCTATCACCCCAAGGATGATCTTCCAGTGGCATAGCGGTTTGCAAACCAACCTTGGTTAATCTCTTATGTTCTTTGTCAACATCTTCAACTTTGAAATTGAGCATAACACCTGCTCCATTAAACGTAGACATTCCTTCCTGAGGCTGCATGAATTGAACTGAAGGACCGTCTTCACCAATTTCTACATTGATATACCAACCGCAATCAAAAACAACCTTTGCTGCAAAATATTTTTTATAAAAATCGCGGCATGCATCTACATCATTTGTGCAAAAACAAGTTGATAGTTCTGTTGGTTTCATTTTCTTTCCTCGTTAATCTAATAGAGTTGAACGAAGCCGCTCGCGCGGCGGAATATCCCAAGGGTCAGGGTTAATTTTTATAGGATTTGCCGCGTAAATAGCAAAACCCCATTTTATCCTCCCTGCCCATACAAATCCCACTGATAGACAAATATCTAATAATTTTAGAATGATACACAATTTAACTCAAAATAACAATAAAATAAAAATCAGGAAACGTTAGTTTGATTTTTATCCTCTGAAAACAGAGAGCAAAAGAATGACCGCCATCAGTGCCAGCAGTCGGCGCAGCCATCTGCGATAGGTCTGTGCCGGAATGCGATTTCTCAGGGTCATGGACGCAAATGTTACAGACAGTGCGATAACGGCCAAAGGTAGTGCCGCGGCTGCAACACCCAGGGTGAACACGCCGGCATAGATCAATACAGCACCCTGGGTGAGCTTTCCGGTAAGAAGACACAGATTGAAAACCTGGATCATGGCGGTTTTATCCATTTTGCTCTCAAGGGAAAAGATGACCAGGGGCGGGAGCATGACATTGACCGTTCCCCCCAGAACACCGGCAATCAGACCGAAAACGGCCATGGCGATCTGGGGGGATGCCGTTATCCAGGAAAATCCCAGACCTATACGTTCTGCATTGAGATAGAGGATGATGATTCCAGCCAGCAGCGGGTGGAAAAGTTCAGCCGGCGCCAGAAGCAGCAGGCGGGTGCCCAAAACAGAGCCAACCATGCCGTAAAGGGCCAGGGGCCAGTAGCGGCCCAGGCTTTTGCCCCAACTGCCGCCGCTAATGACATTTGCCGTGTTTATGAATATCGTGGGCAGAACCAGAATCAAAACCGCAGTTTTAACATCCGTGGCCATGGTCAGCAAAGGTGTTGCCACCATGAGAAATCCAATGCCGATGGCGCCGTGGATAAAGGCGGCAAAACAGATAACTGTGCCGTAAATGATGATTGAGGCGGCAGTCAAGTCCATGGTTGTATCCCAACGTTTAGCTATATTTCTCTGTGATATAAAGATTGAATCCATCCGGGTATTAACCTATTCCGTTGAAGGACACAAGAAAAAAGTATTGGATTAGGCCCATGGTTACAATGAAATCTGTCACAGATGCGTCGGATTTTAAATCCATCCAAACTCAAAACGGTGAATGCATTTTTTAGGTTATAAAAAATGATCAAAAGATGGTATGTTTTTTGTTTCAGAAAATTGAGTTGAATGATGTGCAATTGACCTGAATTTTAGGATAAGGCTGGATGATAAGACAACTTTACGCAGGAGTGTGTATGCTCCTGATTTTTTACGGGTGTAAGGCCCTGACACCGGAACCTGTGCCTTCCATGCCGGTAATGCTTCCTGAATCATATGCCAATCGGTCCCCTGATGGTCCCGGGGATGCCATGGCAGTGCCCATAAAGAACTGGTGGACTGTTCTGGGTAGTGATGAACTCAACGCCATGATCAACAAAGGGCTGGCCGGCAATTATGATATTAAAATCCGCAGCGCCAGGATTGTCCAGGCCGCCGCCGCTTTGAAAAAAGTAAAGGCGACCCGGTTGCCCGGCCTGGATTTCTCCCTTGGCGGAAACCGGACCCATACCCGCTCCGACACGAAAGGTGCCAGCGTTTCTGATAACAGCAGCCATTCCTGGAACGGGGCCCTTTCTGCATCCTATACACCGGATATCCGGGGTAACGCTGCGGCATCGGTGCGGGCCGCAGATATGGCCCTTCAAGCAGCTCGTCAGGATTACAATGAAACCGCTCTCACATTGACAACGGATATTGCTGAACGCTGGGTGAACCTGATTTCTGTCCGGAACCGCCTGAAACTATTGCACAGTCAGATTCGCGTCGATACCACTGAACTTGCGTTGCAGAAACTTCGATTTCTCAACGGCAAAGCCTCGGCCCTGGATGTGTCCCAGCAGCGGGAGTCCCTGGCCCAGGCGCTTGCCGGCGTACCGCTGCTGGAAAAAGAGGAAAAACAAGATCTCAATGCCCTGGCGCTTTTGATGGGGGAGACACCGGGCCAGCCCATATCCTTGGACACCACCACATTTCCGGAAATGACCGGAACGCCCCCCTTAGGCATTCCAGCAACACTTCTGGAACACCGGCCGGATATCCGGGCCGCCCGGCTGCGCCTGCTGGCCGCCCGGGAAGATGTGGCCGCGGCCAGGGCCGATCTGCTGCCGGCCTTTACCTTGACGGCCACAGCACTGTTTTCCAGCGGCAGCCTGGATCTGCTGTTCCAGAACTGGGTATCCACCATTGCCGGGTCCATTGCCGGCCTCATCTTTGACGGCGGAAAACGGCGTGCGGAAGTGGAACGGACCCGGGCTGTTGTCCGGGAGCGGCTGAATGTCTATGCAAAAACCGTGGCCACAGCCATCCGGGAGGTGGAAGACAGCCTGGTGGGCATTGATCGTCAAACCGTATATATCCAGCGGTTGGAAGAAGAGCTGACCGCGGCCGGGATCTCCCTTAAAAACAGCCGGGTGCAATACCTTAACGGCCAGGGGTCATATTTAAATTACCTGACCGCCTGGTCTGCCATCAAGCGGCTGGAGCGGCAGCTGGTCAATGAACGGGCCAATCTGATTAAAAAACGAATCGCTCTGCACAACGCCATGGGATGGCAGGCCGCAGAGACCATTGGAGTGGATGACAATGAGTAACCCCAGTAAAGCGGCACGTGTATTTCGCATTCTGATCAAGATTCTGCTTCCGTTCTGTTTTATCGTTATCGGTATTGCGGGATTCCAGTATTATAAATCCCAAAAGGTGGAAATTAAACGTGAAGCGCCCCAAAAGCAGGTCACGGTGGTGGAGATCATGACAGTGCTCCCCGGTACCCATGACACTCTGATCCATGCCATGGGCACCGTGTCCGCAGACCGGCAGATTGTGCTGAAAACCCAGGTGGCCGGGGAGGTGATATGGGTGTCCTCTCAGTTTAAGCAGGGAGGGATCATTCAGCAGGGAGAAACGCTGATCCGGCTGGCATCTGCAGACTACCAGCTGGCCGTGGATAAGGCACAAAGCAGCCTGGACAAGGCCTTGGCGGATTTTGAAATTGAAAAAGGAGCGCAGCGCATCGCCCGGGAAGAGCTGAGACTGATCTCCCAGGGATCCCCCGAGGCGGTGACCCGAACGGCGCTGGCCCTGCGAAAGCCTCAGCTGGCCCAGGCCCGGGCTGCTGTGGCCGGTGCCCAGAGTGATTTAAAATCAGCAACACTGGACCTGGAACGGACCCGAATTATAGTGCCTTTTGATGCGTTGATTCTTGAAAAAAATGTGGACCTTGGATCCACTGCAGGGGCCCAGGCCGCCCTGGCCACCCTGGTGGATATCCGTCAATACCGGGTGGAAGCCAAGGTGCCTTTGGACCGGCTGAATCTGATTGATATTGATGAATCAACGGGCAGCCGGGCCATGGTGCAGTCTTTGTTTTCCCATGCCCAATGGCCGGGCCGGGTGGTCCGGATAACGGGTAAAATCACAGAACAGAGCCGCATGGCCGGTGTTCTGATCCGGGTAGAAGATCCTTTAGGCTTCAATAGTTTGGATACGGATAAGGCAACATCCGGTTTAAACGAAAGCGTTGCCTCATCCCCCATGCTCCTGGGGGACTGTGTGCAGGCCGTTATTTCCGGGCGGCCCATGGCCCATGTCTATGCCCTGCCCAGAACGGTCCTCAGGGAGAATAATACCATCTGGATCTATAATGATCATCGCCTGGATATCCGTCAGGTGACGCCGGTGTGGAAGGAGAAAGAGCGTGTCTTTATCCGGCAGGGCCTGAATCCCGGGGAGCGCATCATTACTTCCGATATTCCTGTGGCGGTCAGGGGGATGGACCTGGTCTTGGCTGAAGGAGACCGGTCATGACAGGCACCGAAGACAGGAGAGGTCAAGACGGCGGGCAAGGGAGGGACCGGACTGCGGTTCCGGATCTGTTACCGCCTATGGATCAACGCGGACCCCTGGCCTGGATGGCCGGTAACTCAGTGGCGGCCAACCTGCTCATGGCGGTGCTGCTTGTGGGGGGGCTGATTGCCGGAATGACCATCAAACAGGAGGTGTTACCTGAATTCAGTCTGGATATGATCACCATTACCGTGCCCTACGCCGGGGCCAGCCCTGAGGAGGTTGAAAGCGGCATTGTCCTGGCTGTGGAAGAGGCGATCCAGGATCTGGAAGGCATTGACGAAATCACCGCCTCTGCCAATGAAGGGAACGCCGTGATCTCGGTGGCGGCCCTGGACGGGGTGGATATCAACCGCCTCTGGCAGGAGATCAAGGCCGAGGTGGACCGGATTTCCACCTTTCCCGATGAATCTGAAGACCCTGTGATCACTATTGCATCCCGGAAACGGGAGGTGATTCGACTGGCACTTTACGGCGATGTCCCTGAAACCACCATGCGGGAAATGGCCGACCAGGTAAGGGACACTCTTCTTTTAAACCCCGGCATCACCCAGGTGGCCCTGGAAGGGGTCAGGGACAGGCAGATTCAGATCGAATTGAAAACCGCCACATTACGGCAGTACGGATTGACACTGGCCCAGGTGGCCCAGGCGATCTCACGGGCGTCGGTGGAGCTGGGGGCCGGCACCATCAAAGCGGACTCCGGGGATATCCTGCTTCGGGTCAAGGATCGGCGCAATTTTGCCCGTCAATACGAGCGCCTGCCTATTCTTCCCCAGGCCAACGGCCCCAAATTGGTGTTGGAGGATATTGCCGAGGTTACCGAAGGGTTTGAAGCCTCGCAAAGCTGGGCCTCGTTCAACGGCCACAGGGCCGTGACCATTGCGGTATCCCGGGTGGGGGAGCAGACCCCCCTCCAGGTGGCTGACGCGGTCAAACAGATGATGATGCAGATCAACGCGGAACTGCCCGAAGGCATGGGACTGACCATTGTCCGGGATATGTCCAGAACTTTTGGTCAGCGGGCGGATCTGATGCTGCGCAACGCATACCTGGGGCTGGGTCTGGTGTTTATTTTTCTGGCAATTTTCCTGGAAATCCGCCTGGCATTCTGGGTGAGTCTGGGGATCCCCATCTCTTTTCTGGGCGCGTTTCTCTTTCTGTCCTCCACCGGATTTTCCATAAACATGGTCAGTATGTTTGCCTTCATCATCACCCTGGGAATCGTGGTGGACGATGCCGTTATTGTTGGGGAAAATATCTATTATTATCGGCGCTTGGGGCTTCCCTTTATGGAGGCGGCCATCCGGGGTGTCCAGACCGTTGCCATGCCCGTGATATTTTCCGTCATTACCAATGTGGTGGCCTTTGTCCCGTTGATGTTTATTCCCGGCATCCTGGGCAAAGTGTTTAAAACCGTTCCCTTTGTGGTGATTGCCGTATTTCTGGTTTCCCTGATTGAAAGTTTGTTTATTCTTCCGGCCCACTTAAGTCACCAGCCCCGTGAAAGTTTTTTCCCGTTGAATATTTTTGAACGGTGGCAGCGTGGTTTTTCCCTCTGGTTTGAACGGATGGTGCGTCAGGTATACGGGAGGGCATTGTCAATGCTGCTGGCGTACAGGTATTCGGTGATCGCTTTTGGTATCGCATTGTTTCTGATCACAATCGGCTATGTGATCTCGGGCAGAATGGGGATCGTCCCCTTGCCCAAGGTAGAGTCGGATTATGCGTTTTGCCAGGTGGTGCTGCCCTTTGGCACCCCGGAAAAGCAGATCAGGGCAGTGGAAAACCGGATGGTAGACACGGCAGGTAAAACCATATCGGAAAACGGAGGCACCGCATTATCCAAAGGTATTTTTTCCAGGGTCACTGACAATCAGATCAAGATTCAGATCTATTTGACCGACCCCGGCGTCCGGCCCATGGACACGGCTGAAGTTACCCGGCGCTGGCGGGAGAACACCGGAAGGATTCCCGGAATCGAGTCCATCAGTTTTGAGTCCGACCGGGGCGGGCCGGGAAGCGGTAAAAATCTGACCGTGGCGCTGAGCCACCGCAATAAAGACCTGCTGGAGCAGGCCGGAGAGGCGCTGGCCAGCCGTCTGGGTGAATATCCCATTGTCCATGATATTGATGATGGATCCGCCCAGGGAAAGCGTCAGTTTGACATTATCCTGAGCGAAGCAGGCCGGCGCATGGGGCTGACCTCCAGGGATGCAGCCAATCAGATCCGCCATGCCTTCCAGGGGGTGGACGCCCTCAGCCACCAGCGGGGCCGTAATGAAGTCACCGTGCGGGTGCGCCTGAACCGTGATGAACGGATCGCAGAGCATACCTTTGAAGAGCTGGTGCTCCAGGCCCCGGAAGGGGAGATTATGCTCCGGGATGCCGTGGAGACCGTCACTGGGACAGCCTACACCACCATCAAGCGGACCAACGGCAAGCGTGAAATACGGGTAACAGCCAATGTCCGTCCGCGCTCCCAGACGGAAAACATACTCAAGGATATGAAAAAGGAGATACTGCCCCAACTGGAAAAAAAATATCCTGGACTGTCTTACAGCTTTAAGGGGGCACAGGCCGATATCCGGAAAAGCATCATCGCCCTGGCCTGGGGATTGAGCCTTGCCCTGCTCTGTGTGTTTGCCCTGCTTGCCATTCCCTTTAAAAGTTATTTTCAACCCTTTATCATCATGTTCTGCATCCCTTTTGGCGCCATCGGGGCCATTGCGGGGCATCTGATTATGGGGTATTCCCTGTCCATCATGAGCATGTTTGGTCTGGTGGCCATGTCCGGGGTGGTGGTCAACGATTCCCTGGTACTCATCGATTTTGCCAACCAACGGGTCCGGGAGGGGGTGCCGGTACGCCAGGCGGTCCATTCCGCCGGCATACAGCGGTTTCGTCCCATTATATTGACCACCCTGACCACCTGCGGAGGACTGGCACCTATTATTACCGAAACCTCGCGTCAGGCAAGGTTTTTGATCCCCATGGCGATTTCTCTTGGGTTCGGGATTTTGTTTGCCACCTTTATCACGCTGCTCCTTGTGCCTTGCCTGTATACGGTGTTAGAGGACATTCGAACGCTGTGGACGGGGCAACGGCGTTAAATTATCTTGTCTAACGGAAAGGGGCAGATGGGTATATAACGGCCACGGGCCGACCGGGTCTTTCACCGAGGTCTGCCTCCAACAAACCATGAAAGGGCCTAAGCGGTTTGCATGGTTCTTTCATATCAAATGACAAAGGAGAGAATGATGAATCCTGTGATTAATGCCTTGAAGTTTCGCCATGCCTGCAAGCAGTTCGATCCGTCCAAAAAGGTGGGAAAGAAGAACCTGGATCTGATTCTGGAAGCGGCCTGCCTGTCGCCGTCCTCATTCGGGATGGAGGCCTGGAAGTTTCTGGTGCTTGAATCAAAACCGATCCGGGAGAAACTGCGTCCCGCCTGCTGGGACCAGTCACAGGTCACCGATTCCAGCCATGTGATTGCCATTCTGGCGCGTCCGGCAGTGATCGATCCCGATCAGGAATATGTCCTGGAAAGTTTTCAGCGCCGGGGACTGAGCGAAGATACCACCAAAGCCTATGTGGAACGGTATAAACATTATATTGACACTGAAGTGGATCCCATAATGCCCCGATATGCCTGGTGTGCCAAGCAGTGCTATATTGCTTTGTCCAATATCATGACCTGCGCGGCCTCCCTGGGGATTGATTCCTGCCCCATGGAAGGATACGAAAAAAACCGGGTTGAAGAGATTCTGGAGATTGATACCGATGCCTACCAAGTGGCGGTACTGGTGGCCCTGGGATATCGGGCCGGACAACAGACACCCAGATTTCGCCGTGATCAAAATCAACTGATAGAGATCCTTTAACCCATCTTTTCGATGAGAGTTATAACCACTTGTAATCATATGCTATTATTTTTTTGAAATTGTTTTTATGGCACTATTTTTGTTCTCTTTAGTCCTGATCGTCTTCCCAGGATGAAAAGGAATTCCCAAGGTGCTATAAATCACGGATAAATAAAGGTCTGGAACCGCTCTGGTGACAAGAGCTGTCAATGGCCCAAGTCGCCCGACTGATAACAATCTCAAGAAATATCTCTATTTTTAAACATAAAGACAGCGCAAAGTAAAACAACGGCAATATAACAGAGCGCATAAACAACACTCAGTCCAATTTCCTGACCATCTTTTCGCACAAACGAACTCGCTGGATAGAGTGGGAGGGATAAAAATAACCGCGGAAACAAAAGCAAGGCGGCTGAGCATTTAAGGTTAAGAGTCTGTTTGATAATTGATGAATCGGCTTCAATCCCATGAAAATGGCTCCAATTCTCCCAAATTTTATGCGAATAGTCCGGCTATTAACAGAAAATTTGTGAAAATTGGTTCTCATTTTCATGAGATTTCGCTTCGATCCCCTAATTACCAGACAGGCTCTAAGGTCTTTCAGGTCTCGATTGGACAAAGTCATGCCGGATCAAAATGGATTTGGAGATAGATAGGCAGGGTAAAAGCATCACAAGATTGACATTTTTTGTTAATCGGATTCGCCTTTTTGTTAAATTCGGGCGAAAAATCATTTTTAGCTGTTTTACAGCGTTTGGACTCATAACGATAACTCTTTTTAAAATTAATTGGTTATAAATAAATATAAGTTTTTTTACCCTGGCACGTCTTTTGCTTAAAAAATAGTATTCACAAAAATAAAAAAAGTTTGTCACATCATTTAACCCAACAAAAGGAGACTAAAAAATGACAAAACTTATCAGAAACAACCAGAAAGGTTTTACCCTGATTGAACTCATGATTGTTGTCGCCATTATCGGTATTTTGGCTGCCATTGCCATTCCCAACTTTCTTAATTATCAGCTTAAATCCAAAACGGCTGAGGCAAAAACCAACCTGGGGGGAGTAAAAACGGCTTTGGAAAGCTACCGCGCTGAATACGATACGTATCGTAACTGCGTAGCAAATCCAGCGACTGTTCCGGCGGCAATTAAAGCGGCATGGTCGACAGGTGCATCAGGATGGAGTGATATTGGTTTTGCACCTGCCGGAAGTGTCTATTATCAGTATAGTGTTGTCGGCGGCATCTCAAATTTTTCGGCAACTGCGACAGGTGATCTGGATGGTAATGGTAACAATGCCTCATTTCTTCTTACAGAAGCTGCTGCACTTGCAGGTCCCGTTCCAGCGAATGAATTTTAGATGTAACCAGAGACGGGCAGAGACATTTAGCAAAACAATTATTTAACAGGACCCCGGGGCAGATACGTTCCACCCCGGGGCGTCTTCTTATTCTGCATTGACACGTGCCCAAAAAGCAGTATTAGGATTCATGGCGGTCATCGCCGTTGCTGGGTTTCTTTTTTGTTCAATTATCCTTGGTGAAAAATATCCCTGTTTCTCCCACGAAGAGTTAATCTATATGCCTTCGGGGAAATTTTTAAAAGGTGCTGCCTTGGGATATGACGAGATATTGGGTGATCTGCTTTGGATCAAGGCCCTGGGCTATTTTGGGAGTCATTCCGCAACTGACCAGAGCTACACATGGCTTGGCCATATTTTGGACATTGTTACAACGCTGGACCCATTGTATCACCCCCCTTATGAATTCGGCGGGATTGCTCTGGCTGCGGAAGCCGGGGATGTGGACAGCAGTATTGCCCTGTTGAAAAAAGGGATGGACCATGTACCGCCTAACCACCCCAGATATTATTATCTGCCTTTTTTTCTTGCCTTTGATTACATGTATTATAAAGAGGACTACCTAACGGCGGCCCATTATCTTGAACAGGCCGCAAAGTTTCCCCAGAGCCCACCTTATCTGCCCAACCTTGTGGCAAGGCTTTATGCCAATGCTGATTCTCCTGAAGTGGCCGTGGCTTTTTTACAGGAGATGATTCAATCCACCAAGCAACAGGATCTTAAAGACCGGCTGCTTGTCCGGCTTTATCAGGTGAGCCACCAGTCTAATCTGAAAACCTTGAATCAGGCCATTGACATATTTTATCAGAAATTTGCGAAACGGCCCTTATCTTTAGATGAACTTGTGGATGCCGGTATCATCCACGATATTCCGGTTGATCCCAGGGGCGGCGCCTATTATATTGACGAGCAGGGCCGCTTCGTTAAAAATACCGTGCCGGCCAGGGAATTGAAAGTGCATATCAAAAAAGGAAATATACTGCAACAGGAAGATCTTCCACTGCCCATGCGAGTGCCCGAATATGATTGACGATGCGCTACAGGTGGGAAATGTGATACAACGCTGCAACGACATTTTATCCCATAAATATGTTAAGTTGTTTCTGCTGATTCCCGCATCTTTGTGGATTGTCTGGAAATCCCCTTTACTGTTTATTCCAGTCCTGGATTTAAGCGGGGCCGTAGAATCCAACCCGGCGGAAGTCTATTATTATTACATTGAGTTTATTGCCTGGGTATTCATATTTATTCCAGGCATTATTTTTATATTCTCTTCTTTGGATTTCAAATCTTTTATTGCCAGACACAGATTATTGCTTCTGGTTTTTATCAATTTCTTTTACGCGCTGTTTCGCACCTTTAAAACCTTTGACGTGACCGATACCGGATTCCATTTTACAAAGGCCTGGGGACTGTTCCATGGCAGTGTCTCGCAAAATGTGGATTTTCTTGTGGGAACCAGTTTCATTAACGGGCTATGGCTTTCCGTGCTTGGTGAACCCAATGTGTTATGGGCAAGACTGGGGTATGTGTTCCTGGTTACAGGTATTGCTTTGGTATCATTTAAAATATATTCTATCTATTTTACCCGTCTGTCGTTCTGGTTGATTTTTATAATTCTTTCCCTGTTTTTTATTCACTATAATTATTATCTGTCGATCAACTATGATAATTTGCCAGTCTTGTCCGGTTTGATTGGCATCTGGCTTTTATTGAAGAATAAATCATCTTGGATTTCATATATTCTTTCCGGTATTTTTTTGTTCGCGACGATCTGGCTTAAATTTAATTTTATTTTGATTCTGGGTCTGCCCGGCATTTTTGCCTGGGTCCTGTATGAAGAGAAACAGAGATGGCTGGGACCGGCTGTTTTTTTGTGTTTGGGATATGGTATCTGCCTGGTGGTTGGCATTGTCATGCTGTATGGCAGCGGGAATCTGGCAACCTATGTCAATTACCTGGATAAGCATTTTGTTCATGCGGCAGATACCGGATCAGACCATGAACAGGATCAGATCGAAAAAGCCAGACAAGAGGAGATGTCTGAAAGTGTAGAATCGGCTGTCAGCAGCGACGCCTTCTTTTTTTTAGATCAAAGCCAGCGGAGTATGCCTGAAAGACAATCCCCACTCTATTCCATGGGGGGCGGGGATTCACATGATTTTAAACGACTTTTCAGGAGCTATTTCTGGGGTGCCTGGAATGTATTGCAAAAAGGTGCGGCGCTTTCGGTTTTATTAGTTATTTTACTGATTCTGCTGGGAGATACGTCCTCAAAGAAACGATATATTCTTCTTGGCATCTGTGCTTTTTGTATTCATTATGCCACCTATCTGTTTATTGAGGGGCCGTTTTTCATATATGTGACCGTATCGATTCTGCCCGCATATTTTTTTCTTCTGTTTTACCTGCGCTATGCCAGGGATTTGATCCTTCCCACTGTGCTCATTATTTCGCTGGCGATGTTGAGTTTTCCCGGATCTAATTTGTCATTTAACGTTATATACCGGTCTGGTGCGGGTCTGCTGTTTTTGGCCTTCCCCCTGGCGTTTATGATTGATAAAGAAATTCAAATCAATCAGCAGATCCTTAAAATGAATAACTATGTCATTATTTTTATCATGGCCATTTCCCTTGGTATTATTCACCCTTGGGGATACAATAATTCCCATAGAGACCTTGGGGACAGATCTGTTTTATTTAAAATGTTTAACTCCCCCCAGCTTTTGGGTATTCACTCTTTTTCCCAGCGGGTCAAAATCATAGATGAAGCCCTTGAATTTTTCAAGCATGAAACCTATGAAAGAGATAATACCCCGGCACTTTTTTTAGGCTGGATACCCATGATGTACTATCTGACCCAAACCAATTGTCTTATGAATAATCCATGGCATGCCTGTATATCTTTCGAGGCGTTTAAAGCGGAGTTTGACAAGACAACGAAATCAAGACCGCCGGTATATATCAGTTTTTCAAAAATCATGACAAGAAATCCCGGTTGGCCTCTGGATGATGAAACATACAGAAAACGGGACAAAGTCTGGATACCTGATTTAAAAAAGTTTGATTACATCCGGTACTGGATGAAAGACAAAAACTATTCAAAGGTGTTTGAGAATGATATGGTTGAAGTATATAAACAGCCATTGACTGACCTGGCCTATCAACGCACAGACTCAACCCACAACGAAACAAGAAATTAATTCAAAAACTTATTGAGACTTTCATAAAATCTATGAATAAGGCTGATATCTGAAATGCCTGAATCTGAACAGGTTGACCGCTCCAATGCTGTGAGAATTTCAGTGGTCATCCCACTTTATAAATGCAGCGGCAGTGTTCAACTTTTGCATGAACTACTTACAAAAACCATTGATCCGTTAACTCAAGGCAAATTTGAAATCATTTTTGTAAACGATGCCAGTCCCGAAAATGATTGGGAAATCGTCAGTTCGTGTGCAGAAACGGATAAAAGAGTTATCGGCATTAATCTATCACGTAATTTTGGACAGCATTACGCTATAACAGCCGGTCTTGACTATGTCACCGGAGACTGGATCGTTATTATGGATGGCGACCTACAGGATCGGCCTGAAGAAATAAAAAAATTATATAATAAAGCACAAACCGGTTTTGATGTTGTTGTTGGAAAGCGTACAAAACGGCAGGATACGTTTTCTAAGCGTTTGACATCGAAAATCTTTTACATGGTCTTTAACTATTTGACCGATCAGGATATTGATAATAGAGTTGCTAATTTTGGTATCTACTCAAAACAGGTTATTGATAGTGTAAAAAAGTACAAAGAAAAAGACAGGTCTGTGGGGTTGCTGATTTCTCTTGTTGGTTTTAAACGTGCGGAGATTGATATTAATCATTCAAGCAGGTCAACCGGTACATCTGGTTATAACTTTTCCAAAAGATTAAATTTGGCTTTAGATCATATCCTTTCCCATTCCAATAAACCTTTGTTTCTATCAGTAAAAGGCGGATTTATTCTCTCTTTTTTATCCGCTATTTATGTGGTCTGGTTAATATTGAAATATTTTTTATGGGGAAATATTGCCAATGGATGGACAAGTCTTATGGTTTCTCTTTTTTTTCTGTCTGGTGTTATGGTTTCAGTTATTGGTATGGTCGGGCTGTACGTTGGCAAAACCTATGATGAGGTTAAAAATCGACCTCTTTTTATCGTAAAAGATGTCATCGGCCAGAGAAACAAAGAGGATTGTAAATAGTGCCCCAACGCATGGATATTATAAAAAAATTACACCAGCAATTTGTTATTGATAAGTTAAAGGATCTTGACTGGAAAAAAGGCTGTGATGCCCCTCTCGTTGTTGAACTTGATACAACCGAAGTGTGTAATCTGGCTTGTCCCGGCTGCATCAGTGAAGACCTTGTTGCCCAGAAAAACAGTATAAGAAGTCAACGGTTGATAACTCTTGGTAAGGAGTTCTATGAATCCGGGGTGAAAGCGGTGATATTAATCGGGGGCGGAGAACCTCTAGCTCACCCGAAAGTTGGAGATTTCATGCGTTTTTTAGGCGAGCACGACATCAGTATCGGTATCACCACAAACGGATGCTTCATTGACCGGTATCTTGATGTTATTTCGCGATATTCGAACTGGACAAGAGTTTCCATGGATGCCGCCACCGAAGAAACATTTTTTAAGCTGAGACCCGGGAAAAATGGAAAATCGTATTTCAATAAAGTTATAACTAATATGAAGCAGCTTGCCAAAGTTAAAAAAGGCAAACTGGGGTTTTCATATCTAATAAGGACGGAAGCTGACGGATTCGACATAGAATCTAATATTAAAGAAATATATAAAGCAGCTGTTCTGGCAAAGAATATTGGATGTGACTATTTTGAAGTAAAGCCAAGTTATAATTATGATAAAGGCGTTGATCACTCCCTTGTTGTTCATGATAAGCACAGAATGGATGAAGCAAAAGAGGAAATCAGCAGGTTGGACGCTCTTGAAACAAATGATTTTTCCATTATTAGGGCGATTAATTTAGAGTATTCACTGGACAGTGTTGCCAAAAGAATGCAGCCAAAAGATTATAGTGTCTGCCCCATGACGGAACTGCGAACGCTTGTCTGTCCGTCCGGCGTTTTTGTGTGTCCCTACTGGCGAGGAAAGGAGCGATTTAGGGTCGGGGATATTAACGAGACCACCTTTAGCGACATGTGGCATGGAGAACGACGAAAAGATGTCATGGCCTATCTCAATCCGGGAAAACATTGCCCTTTTCATTGTCTGCGACATGAATCCAATCTGGAAGTGTTTTACATGAAAAAAAATTTGGATAAGTTAAATATCATACCACCTGTTCCAGAATATGACCGGTTTATATAGCGATCGTCGTCAAAATAATATGTTGCCTTACCCCTCAAATTTTTGCCATACAAACAAGAAAATGAACAGAGAGAGCCTGAGTTGGGGGCCTTGGAGTATTCATGGATTACATTATCGAGAAATTAAAAACTCTTAAAATAGAGGCGCGGGCTTTTATAAATGGTCAGTTTGTGAATGCAGCCGATGCTGGAATTATAAGTAAAACGAGTTCAGTAGACCAAAGAGCTATTTCCGGGTTAGCGTCCTGCAAACAAGAAGATGTGATGATTGCCGTGAAATCAGCCAGGGCGACCGTTCAAAGCCGGATATGGATGGATATGGAGCCTCAGAATAAGAAAAAAATTATTCTGAGACTGGCAACCCTCATGGAAGAACACATCCAAGAGCTTGCCCTGCTTGATACCCTTGAAACCGGCCGGTGTTATAAAAATTATTACGAAGATTCCATTCCGAAAGCCATAGAGGTTGTCCGCTGGTTTGCAGAAGGGGTTGACAAGTTTTATGACCATGCCATTGTCCCAAGAAAAAATACATTCGCCACGATTACAAGAGAACCCATCGGTGTTATTGGTTTGATTACACCATGGAATGACCCACTGGTGCCTGCCATGTGGAAAATGACACCTGCCCTGTTAATGGGAAACTCAGTCATTATCAAGCCTGCGGAACAGTCCTCGTTTTCGATTTTGAAAGTTGCCGGTCTTGCGCAGCAGGCTGGTCTTCCGGATGGTGTTTTGAATGTTGTTCCCGGTATTGGTGAGATCGCGGGTAAAGCTCTGGCACTTCATAAGGATGTTGACGGATTATTTTTTACGGGGTCTGCTCAGGTCGGTAAAAAGATCCTTGAGTACTCTGGTCAGTCAAACATGAAAAAGATTGGCCTGGAGTGTGGCGGAAAGTCTGCCTTTATTGTTTCGGAAAACTGCAGCCAGTTGGAACAGGCTGCAGTTGTGCTTGCACAAAATATATTCTATAATCAGGGTCAGATTTGTTCCGCTCCTTCAAGGGCTATCATTGCAAATAAAATAAAAGATAAATTTATTGATCTTGTCAGAAAAGAGATGGAAAATTATATTCCAAAGAACCCTTTTGATCCAGATAGTCGGGTTGGGTGTGTGGTAAGCCTGGAACAGAAAAAAAAAATTGAAAAGTTTATTCAAAGCGGCATTGAATCCGGTGCTGTAATATATCGTTGTAAAAATGAAAGTGATGCCTATCAGGATGGGTATTCTGTTGTTCCTGTGATATTTGATCAGGTTGACCCGAATTCTCAGATTGCCCAAGAAGAAATTTTTGGTCCTGTTTTAAGCGTGTTTGGTTTTGACAACATTAATGAAGCCATAACCCTTGCGAATCGTAGCCGGTACGGGCTTGCAGGGGCTATCTGGACCGATGATCTCAATGAAGCGTATCAGGTTTCTCGTTTATTGGAAGCAGGGATTGTCCATGTTAACAGTTATGGAGAAGATGATAACAGTGTCCCTTTTGGCGGTTTTAAAGAATCAGGCATAGGTAAGGATAAATCTTTATACGCTTTTGATGAATATACAAATCTTAAAACCACCTGGATGCATTTAGACACCATCTGATTTGGAAGAGCTATGACTTCTCCACAAAAAAAATTGCTTGTTTTAAACGGCAGCCATTCTGATATTCCCCTGATTTTATCTGGCAAAAAATTAGGTTTTCATGTCATTACAACGGGGAATAATCCAAAATTGATAGGACATTCCTATGGCGATGAGTATCATTGTGCTGATTTTTCGGACAAAGAGGATATTCTTGCCCTTTCACATAAATTGAAAATAGATGCCATCTGTGCCTGCGCCAATGATTTTGGGGCAATTACCGCCTCATATGTAGCTGAACAGCTAAGTCTGCCCGGCCATGATTCTTTCGAAAATTGTCTTACGATTCATCATAAGGATAAATTTAAAGCGTTTACGCTTAAAAATGGAGTGCCAACCCCAAAGGCGCAAGGATTTGATAAAATTAAAAAAGCCTTGTCCCGCATTGATACGTTCAGTCTGCCTTTGATTGTAAAGCCAGTAGATTTAACAGGGGGGAAAGGAGTTACACGGGTTTTTGATAGGAAGGATCTTGAAACAGCCGTAAAAAAGGCGTTTGAAATTTCTCCACAACACCGTATCGTTATTGAAGAGTTTATAGACGGTACTCTACACAGTTTTAGCTCATTTTTATATAAACAAAAAATTCAGTTTTACTTCAGTGATAATGAGTATTCGTATTTGAATCCTAATTTGGTTTCTACTTCTGCGGCACCATCGGTAAATATTCGTGAAGTGTCAAGGATACTGATACATGAATCAGAAAAAATTGCCAGGCTTTTGTCATTGAAGGATGGTATATTTCATATTCAGTATATCTATAAAAATGGACAGGTCAATATTATTGAAATCACAAGACGATGCTCTGGAGACCTTTATCCCTATCCTGTTAATAACGCTACCGGCTTAAACTGGGAAGATTGGATTGTAAAATCATCCGTGGGTATGGACTGTTCTGATTTTCCTGAAGCTCAACAGAAAGGTTTTTATGGCAGGCATTGTATAATGGCGTCTGAAAACGGGGTGGTTGAACATGTGGTTATCGACAATGCTATCAAAGAGAATATTTGCGGAGAACTGATATGGTGGAAACAAGGGGATAAAATCACCAATTATCTGGTTGATAAATTAGGGGTCGTTTTTTTGAAGTTTGATTCTAAAACAGAAATGCATCAGAAAGTCAGTCAGATAAATCAACTGATAAAGGTTATTTTATCTAAATGAATTATCTATATATACTGGGCACAATTGTCTTCACCGTTTATGGACAGTTAATTCTCAAATGGCGGATCGCTGATTATGGAGAACTGCCTGTTCCGTTTATAGATAAAGTTATTTTTTTAATCAAATTAGTGATTGATCCTTTTATCTTATCAGGCTTTTTATCTGCATTTATTGCCTCTTTATTCTGGATGGCGGCCATGACAAAGTTTGACCTAAGCTTTGCCTATCCTTTTATGAGTGCGTCGTTTGTTTTGGTCTTTGTTTTTTCAATGCTTTTATTTAATGAACCATTTTCTTTCGATAAGGCACTGGGTCTGTTTTTTATCGTAATGGGCATTATCATAACAAGCAGAGCATGATTAACGATAGGGTTCTGAACAGGGGAGAAAACACTATGCCGACTTCAATTCCTTACAACAGGCCTTTTATTGTAGGTAAAGAACTCTATAATATTGCCCAGGCTGTAATCAAACATTCCCATCTTGCAGGAGACGGCTATTTCACAAACCAGTGCCAGATTTGGCTGCAGAACCGTCTGGGGAGTTCGGCCCTGCTGACTCATTCCTGCACGGCCGCCCTTGAGATGGCCGCAATACTTGCGGACATTAAACCTGGGGATGAGGTGATCATGCCCTCCTATACTTTTGTTTCAACGGCCAATGCATTTGTGCTACGGGGGGGGGTGCCTGTGTTTGTGGATATCCGCCCGGATACGCTTAATATTGATGAGGCTTTGATTGAACCGGCAGTGACGGACGAAACAAAGGCCATTGTACCTGTGCATTATGCGGGTGTACCCTGTGCCATGGATGTGATTATGAGTATTGCGGGCAGGCATGGACTTATCGTTGTTGAAGATGCGGCCCAGGCACTGCTTTCCTCGGATAGCGGCCGGTTTTTGGGCACCATCGGCGATATGGGTACCTTGAGTTTCCATGAAACCAAAAATATTATCAGCGGCGAAGGTGGAAGTCTTTTGATCAACAACCCGGATCTGCTCGAGCGTGCCCATATGATCTGGGAAAAAGGCACCAATAGACGTCAGTTTTTTCAGGGCCAGGTGGATAAATATACCTGGGTAGATATCGGGTCTTCTTTTCTGCCGTCGGATATGACAGCAGCATTTTTGTATGCCCAGCTTGAACTGGCTGAAACCATTATTCAAAAAAGACGGGAGATCTGCGATCATTATCGCTCAGGACTGGCACCCTTGGAAGAAAAGGGCCTTATTCGCCTGGCCCACTCAGAATCTGCATCAGGCAGCCATAACGGACATATATTTTATATTATCACTGGGGAATTGGACGAACGATCCAGATTAATAACCTGTCTTAGAAACGAAAATATTCATGCCGTATTTCATTATATTCCGCTGCATTCGTCTCCTGCCGGGGAAAAATTTGGCAGGGTTGCCGGCGATATGAAACATACACAAACGTTGAGTGAACGGGTGCTGCGGCTGCCGCTATATTACGAAATGAGTCCTGATGATGTGGGCCGGGTTGTGGATGTTATCCGTCGTTTTTATTGCTGCTGAGTAATATTGAGACGAGTATTTCAATTTCATATACCACATGAAACAAATTCGGAGCATAAGGAAGATGCCAGTGACCGATTCAATTGCACTTAACATTAAGGGCTTAACCAAAAGTTTTTCCAACGGCTGGCTGGGGAAAAAACAGGTCCTCAATGATTTGAATTTCCAGATCCGGGATAATGAGGTGTTTGGATACCTGGGCGGCAACGGAGCCGGCAAGACCACAACATTCAAGCTCATGCTGGGGTTGATCCGTCCGGACAGAGGCGACATCTCTTTTTGGGGGCGTTCGGCAAAAAATAGAATCAGCCGGACCCTGGTCGGATATCTGCCGGAACAGCCCTATTTTTACGCCTATCTTACGGGTGCTGAGGCCCTTGATTTTTATGCCAGCCTGTATGGAGTGACAGGTGCTGAACGTAAAAAAAGAGTCGGTTATTTACTGGATCTTGTGGGGCTGTCCCATGCCGGGGGCATCCAGCTGCGCAAATTTTCCCGGGGCATGCTGCAGCGTATCGGTATTGCCCAGGCCCTGGTCAATGACCCGAAACTGCTGATTCTGGATGAACCCATGTCAGGCCTGGATCCCATGGGACGAAAAGCCATGCGCGATATTATCCTCTCCTGCCGGGACCAGGGTAAAACCATTATTTTCTCCTCCCATATCATCTCGGATGTGGAGATGATCTGCGACCGGGCCGGCATCCTTGCCAACGGGGAACTTAAACGTGTTGTCTCCATGGATGATGCCGTATCATCCCATGATACGATCTGGGAAATCAGCTGCCAGGGCGGTGCCCTGGACCTGTCAGGCATTGAAAACACACATGACATGAAGCAGGTGATCCGGGGAAACCGGCATATGATTTCAACCGGGGATAAAGATGCGGCTGACAGGATTATGGAAAAGATCAAAAATCAGGGACTTTCACTTGTCTCCTTTTCAACGGCACGCAAAAGCATAGAAGATATTTATATAAAAAGTGCAGGGCAAGACACCCTTCCTGCAGTCAGCCAACAGGGTGAATCGTGATGAATAAAGTGCTGGCCATCGGCCTGAATACATTTAAAGAGTCTATCCGGGATAAGATTTTTTACAGTCTTTTATTTTTTGCCGTAATTTTAATTTTATTCTCCATTGTATTAGGCAAGCTGACCATTGGCGATCCCATGAAGATTATCAAGGATTTCGGACTTGGCGCTATATCCATCGGGGGCACGCTGATCGCCATTTTTGTGGGCATTGGTATGGTGTACAAGGAGATGGAGAAACGGACCATTTACATTATTCTTTCCAAGCCGCTGGCAAGGTGGCAGTTTCTCATGGGCAAATATCTAGGACTCAGCCTGACCATCCTGGTGGAAGTTGCGGTGATGACGATATTGCTGTTTGCCCTGTGTTTCGTATATGAGAAAACAGTGCCATGGCCTCTGTTAACAGCAATTGTGCCCATTTACATTGAGATACTGGTAATCCTTGCCTTTGCCGTTTTTTTCTCTGCCTTTTCAAGTCCGTTCTTAAGCGGCATGTTTACCATGGCCGTTTTTATTATCGGGCATTTTACACAGGATTTAAGACTGCTTGCCAAATCATCCGAAGATCGGGTGTTTAAGATCCTGGCAGACGGCGCCTATTATCTTCTGCCCAACCTTGAGCGTTTAAACTACAAAACCCGGGTGGTCCATGATCTGGCCATACCGGGTCAGGAAATTGGGTTGAGTGTTGTTTATGCGATCTGCTACATTTCCGTTGTTTTGATTTCCGCTGTCTTTATTTTTGAGAATAGGGACATTTCTTAGAGCCTGTTTGATAATTGGCCTCCTCTTCATAGGAATGTAGCAATGTTACTACATTGATATTTGACTGTCAAGAAGGGCCTCCTTAAAAAAATCGCATTTTTGGACAAAGGGAAAGGGAATTCTAATCATCCCTAGATTACAACCTGGCCGCCAACAATACCTTCATCAGTGATAAAATTTCAGGCAGTTTGTTTCGTAAATCCGGATCAAAAATATGTTTAAACAGCAGCAGCATGACCCGGGCCATGGTGGCCCCTTTTATTTTTTTTCGATGCTCTTATCCAGGCGATACCTGAGAGATCTTAAGCTTAAATTTAATAGTTCGGCTGCCTTGCTTTTGTTGCCCTGGGCAATTTCCATGGCTTTTTTGAGATACGCGCCTTCAATGTCAGACATAATGTTGTCCAGATCCACACCGGCGACTATCTCTTCCAGATCATAGCGGTTATTTTGAACCCCCTCTATCCAGCGCCGGCGTTTGTGCGAAGAGATGGTCAGGCTTTCGGGCAGAATGATATTGGTTGAAGAAAGCGCCACAGAGCGCTCAATAAGGTTCTCAAGCTCCCTGACATTGCCTGGGAAGGAATACCGGTTTAAAAAATCAACGGCATAGGACGACAGCTTTACAATATCTTTGCCCAGTTTTTTTGAATATTTCTCCACAAAATGCGCTGCAAGCAATTCCACATCCCCTTTTCTGTCCCGTAAAGGGGGCACCTTAATGGGGATTACATTGAGGCGGAAAAACAGATCTTCCCTGAAATTGCCGTCAATGACCTCCTGTTCCAGCTTTTTATTGGTGGCGGAAATAATCCTGACATCCACATCAATTTCCCGGGTGCCGCCCACGAGCTTAAACCGGGTTTCCTGGACGGCCCGCAAGAGCTTTACCTGCAGAAAGGTGGATAGTTCCCCGATCTCATCCAGAAAAATCGTACCGGTATTGGCCGCCTCAAACAATCCCTGCTTGTCTAGCACAGCTCCGGTAAAAGCGCCTTTAACATGACCAAAAAATTCGCTTTCCATGAGCGTGTCAGGAATGCCGCCGCAGTTGACGACCACAAAGGGATTGTCTTTGCGCTCGGAATTATCGTGGATGGCCCGGGCGATAAGCTCCTTGCCGGTTCCACTTTCACCGGAGATCAACACATTGGTTTTGGTGGGGGCAATCTGACGGATTCGCTTATAAATTGCCTGCATGCCTGGACTGTTACCGATGATGCGGTTGAAATGCAGATGGTTTTTCAGTTCAGTTGACCGGTACGCCTTTTCCTGGTCCACGGTCAAAAGCTCAAGGGCCTTGGCAATGGTCGCGTTAAGCTCATTGTTGTCAAAGGGCTTGGGAACAAAATCGTAAGCCCCCTCGTTCATTGCCTCCACAGCGATTTCCGTTGTGGCATAGGCGGAGATCATGATCACCACGGTATCCGGAGACTGCTTTTTCACAGCACGCAACACATCCAGCCCTGTAATATCGCCTAAACGAATATCAGTGAGTACCAGATCGTATTTTTTCTGCTTAATTCTGTTCAGGGCCTGTTTGCCGTTTTTAGCAAGGGTGACGTGATACCCGTTTTTGGACAAAAGCATCTCCAGGAACTGGCGCATACTCAGTTCGTCATCCACCACCAAAATGCTGTGTGCGTTTGCCATTGGATTCTACCTATCCCGAATTAATTTCTAGTGTAAACAATCCGGCCGGCAACGATGGTTAAGGCTGCCGCACCCGTAAGTCTGCGGCCGGCAAAAGGCGTGTTGCGTCCTTTGCTGACAAATAAATTGGGATCTACGGTCCAGTGGGCATCCAAATCAATGAGGGTGAGGTCCGCCGGATTGCCCGGCACAATATCGTTGTTGATCCCCATCAGATCTGCCGGTGCCTTGGCCATTTTTTCCACCAGCTGCACCAGGGTCAAATGGCCCTGGGCCACAAGGTCCAGACATAGCCCTAACGACGTTTCGAGTCCCACAATACCAAATGCGGCCTGGTCGAACTCCACCTGTTTCTCATCCTCGGCGTGGGGGGCATGGTCCGTAGCGATCATGTCGATGGTGCCGTCGATCAGTCCCGCAATAATGGCAGCCCGATCCTTGTCACTGCGCAAGGGCGGGTTCATCTTGAAATTGGTGTCATAGGACGGAATATCGGCATCCGTGAGGGTAAAATAGTGAGGGGCGGTTTCACAGGTGACAGGCAGTCCCTTTGCCTTGGCCGCCCGGATGGCCTCAATGGACTGGGCCGTACTCATGTGACAGAAATGCACTCTGGCGCCGGTCAGTTCAGCCAGGGCAATATCGCGCATCACCATGACGGACTCCGCAGCATTGGGGATTCCTTTGATTCCCATCACCGTGGCAGGCAGCCCTTCGTTCATGGATCCCCCATCGGCAAGGTGCTTATCTTCGGCATGGACAAACACAGGAATGTCTAAAGATTTGCAGTATTCCAGCGTCCGCCGCATGAGCTGGGAATCGGAAACCGGCATGCCGTCATCGGTCACGGCCCGTATTCCGGCTTTTTTCATATCCGCAATATCGTTGAGTTTCCGGCCTTCAAGATTCGTGGAAATGGCCCCCACCGGATAGACTCTGGACGCATTGGCCTTTTGGGCCTGGGACAGAATAAAGGCCGTTACCTGGGCATTGTCATTCACCGGTGTGGTATTGGGCATGGAACAGACCGCGGTGATCCCGCCTGCCGCAGCAGCCTTTACGCCTGTCTCAATGGTTTCCTTGTATTCCTGGCCAGGCTCGCGCAAATGAACATGCACGTCGATGAGTCCCGGCACAGCAATCAGGCCCTGGCCGTCAATGACCGTGACATCCTCAGAATCTTTTTCAGCTTCCGGCAACTGCCCCGGCTGCGTAACGGCCTCAAACACACCGTTTTTAATACTGAGATCCCTGACCCCTTCAATGTTACCAGGGTCAATCACCCGGACGTTTTTAATTTGAATCTGCATGTTTACTGCCTCCCGATACCAGATAAAAAAGGGCCATGCGCAGGGCCACCCCATTGGTCACCTGGTCCAGAATTACGGAGCGTTCACCATCCGCCACCAGGGTTGATATTTCAACACCGCGGTTCAACGGCCCCGGGTGCATGATCAGGACATCCTTTGCCGCCATGGTAAGCCGCGCCGGATTCAGCCCGTAAAGCGCCGCATACTCGCGCTCACTTGGAAAAAGCAGGCTGCCCTGGCGCTCCTTTTGGATCCTGAGCATCATAACCACATCCGCGCCTGCCACACAGGCACCCATATCCGGTGCCACGGTACAGCCCATCTGCTCAATACCTGCGGGGATCATGGTCCCGGGCGCACAAATGGTCACCTTTGCGCCCATTCTGGACAAACCGATAATATTGGACCGGGCCACCCTGGAATGGGAAATATCCCCCACAAGCGCAACTTTTAAGCCCTCAAACCCGCCTTTTTCTTCCTGGATCGTCATCATGTCCAACAGGGCCTGGGAGGGATGGGCATGGGTGCCGTCTCCGGCATTAATGACCGCACATTTTACCCATTTTGCCACCTGATAGGCCGCGCCTGAAGATGAATGCCGCATCACGAGAATATCAGGATTCATGGACTCAAGAGTTCTGACCGTATCCCTTAACGTTTCACCCTTGACAATACTGGAAGAAGATGTGGAGATGGAGACGGTATCTGCGGAAAGACGTTTTCCGGCCAGTTCAAAAGAAAGCTTGGTCCGGGTTGACGGCTCCTGGAAAAAAAGCACAATGGTTTTACCCCGAAGGGTGGGTACTTTTTTAACGGCCCGCAGGGAAATCTCCTTCATCCCACGGGCCGTGTCCAGGATATAAGCGATCTCCTCACGGCTCAGGGAATCAATATCCAGAATATCTTTTTTTTCAAACCGCATGGATATACCCCTTAAAACAGCAAGGTGCCGATCCGGTTGAAACGGACCCTGAAATGCCCCTTGTCCCAGGACCAGTAAATAATAATGGCTTCGCCCCGCACCTCGCTTAAGTCAACAAAACCCCAGAAGCGCGAGTCATGACTGTTGTCCCGATTGTCTCCCATGACAAAAAGCTTATTGGCCGGGACAACGATTTTTCTTAAGTTATCCCGGGTGGTCATCTGGCCCGGCAGAATCCGGGAATCCTTGTACTGAGCCCAGGGCTGATCCGTGACAAGCTTGTTATTGACATACAGTTTTTTATCCACAATCTCAAGGGTGTCACCTGCAACGGCAACAACCCGCTTGATGTAATCCTTGGACGGATCTTCCGGATATTTGAACACCACAATATCATTGCGCTGGGGATCTTTCACCGGGATCAGGGTTTTTCCGTTGGTAAAAGGAATTTTCACCCCGTAAATAAATTTATTGACAAGAATGTGATCTCCGATCTGAAGGGTCTCAAGCATGGAACCGGAAGGTATTTTAAAGGCCTGGACAAAAAAGGTACGGATAAACAGGGCAATAACAACGGCAATGAGAATCGCTTCAATATTCTCCCGCCAGGTACTTTTTTTCTTTTTACTCATTTTTTAATTCTTTATCATAAATTTAACAGAACAGATGCTGGGGTTGCCCAATATAAAATCTGGACTTCTGGATTTCAGTTTTCAAAATCTGGGCAATCTTCCTTGCCTTGACCATGCTGGACAACGGCACTGTGGGAACGCGTTGCCCCCTGATGGTAATGCTCCCGCTTTTAAGCTCGGCATAACTGACCTGGCCGTAGGATTTGGAGATACCCTTGGGGTAATCATGGCCGTAGTCAATGATCTGGGTAAAGAGCTCTTCGTCGGACACGGACGTATATTTGAGCATCTCTTCATTTAAAATGGGGATGGGGATGCCAAGCCCCACAGACAGCGACACCCCATAGCCACGGATGCTCTGTCCCACCAGCCACTCGGGTGACATCTGCTTAAGATCCCCGATAACGGACAAGGTGCCTGCTCCGCTTAAAGGCACGCCGTTAAGGCCCCTGTCCACATCTTTTTTATGCTGGGTACCGGTCCAGGTCACATACCCCTGGGCCCCACCCAGAAAAATCCTTGTACCCAGCCCGATGGTTTTCAAATAGGGATCGTTGAACAAGGGGCTCAAACAGCCGGACGTGGAATAGTTGGCATTACTCACATGGGATCTCAGGGTACCCATGTAGGTGTATTTTGTCTTATCCGACCGGTTGATGGCACAATTATAATTCTGGTATCCATTTCTCGGGTTGCACAGCATGGCATTGGGTAGATCCTTTAAGGTGACTGTTTTCTCAATATTGAGATTGGGATAACAATCAGTGCCGTAACTTTCCGCCCTTACATGCACCGGCTTGCCGGCCACAAGATCCTGGATCACGTGCCCGCCGCCGTAATTGAACTCACCCGGATGATATTTATTTAAAGGATCCTCTTCACAGACTGCCGTAGCCCCCAGGTAGCAGTCCACCGCTGCAATGGCTGAATAAGCCGGTACATTGTTGAACCAGGTTTTGGTCGTACGAATCACAGGCGTGGACTGACCGATGTTTATAAACGCACCGGAAGAACACATGGGCGCAAAGGTGCCTGTGGTCACCACATCCACGTTCCGGGCCGCTTCCACAACGCCTTGTTTCTCTGCAATATCAATAATTTCTTCCGCCGTTACCACCACGGCTTCCCCAGTCGCAATTTTGGCGTTTATCTCTTCATAGGTCTTATTCACCTGATAGGTGCTCATGATTTGAATTGTCCTGATTTTAGGCCCATGGTCACAATGACATCCGTCACACATGCACCGGATTTTAAGTCGCCATCAAGGCAGGGCAATGGGGGCTTAAAAGACAAGCAGAGGGGTGATTTTATGTTGACCATGGGCCTTTTAATTAAACGTTATACAGTTACTGAATCTGCGTTTTAACCGACTCAATTTTTGAGGTAATGTTGTTTTTAATCCAGGCCACATCCCACCATTCCAAAGGGTTGGTAAACACATTATGAACCATCATGGAAAAATGCAGATGATCGCCTCCGGCAAGACCGGTCGTTCCGGTACGCCCAATGATATCATTCTTTTTAACCATATCGTTTTTGATGACGTTCATCTGGCTTAAATGACAATAAAGACTGGCAAGACCCAGCCCGTGATCAATGATGACGGTATTGCCGAAAATACCCACATTTTCAGCCATGATAACCCGTCCATGGTTTGCCGCACCTACCGGCGCGTTGGATGTGGAGGCCAGATCAATCCCTAAATGGGTGGCGTGGCTGATCACCTTTCCATTATATTTATAAGCACGTTTATCAGCAAACCCGGCCCGGGTGGCAGCCCCGGGAAGGCGGCTGAAACGGCCTTTCCACATCAATTCGGCCCGGGTGTCCGAAGGCACTTTAAGTACGGTTTCCACATTTTGCCGGCGAAGGGTTTTGTTAATATATAAAAATTTTGCCAGCAAGGGATTCTGTTCTGTCAGGAACTGCGCTTCCTTGGCTCCAAGATCAAAATCAGGCATTTTGGATTCCAGAAATCCATCTGAAATGTGCAGGGTGGCGGACCTGAAATTCTTATCTTTAATATAATGATAAAATCCGCGTTTGGTCTCATTTCCGGCCAGATCCCGGGCTTCTACAACAATACGGGTATCCGGTCCCTGGGTATGATCCAGGGCAAACAGGGCAGTGATCACCATGGGGTCATTAAACACACCGGAATATCCAGGAAAAAAGTTCTGCCCCACCCTGACGCCGCTTTGTACATTTTCTTCATCAAGTTTGTAAATCACAAGGCCGACACCGCCCTTGGCCACATTATGTTGGGAGGTCAAAACCTGGAGCCGGGGCGGCACCGTATCAATGATCACCGGCCGTTCTTCGTAAAAGCGGTTGCCTTTGGTCCATTTACGCCAGGCATAATCCGTTACAACAATCCGGATAACGGCCTGGCCGTCACTCATCCCGTATCTGGGCATTTCAACGGGAATGGCAAAAGTATCTGACAGGACAATCTTGTCACTGAATAAAGACAAAATGGAAGATGGCGGGTAGGATTTGTCCAAAAGGACTTTTTCGTTATCTTTTTGCACCAGGGAAACAGTGACATGCTTTAAACCGGAACCTTTATCCGTTGCGGTCATGTTTATTTCATAGGATTGTTTCAGATACGGGGAAGACAGACTGATATCTGCGTTGGGTAAATCTGCCTCATATTTACAAAACAGAACCCAGCCCACAGGTACGACAATTGCCAGAAATAGAATAAGAAATAGTGTTCTTTTCATCAAACAACCTTATTTTTCAAGAAGTTAGGGGCCACATCAAAAACCTGTCTAAAATATCAGCAAATGACGTTCTTATCAAGGGATTTTCCCCTGTCCCCTGCCCTGATCCATCTTGACATTTTCCCTGACGAATATATAGTTTAAGTCGTCAGGCTGTTACAGAATGCTGATTCCTCCAATTTCTTTATATGAAAGAACTTAAGTTAACCGATTAGTTTTTTTCATGATTTTTTGTGGGCAAACCTCGGTGAAAGACCAGGTCGGCCCATGGCCGTTCGTTGGAAAAATAAATTTAATCCTCAAGGAATAATGGATGTATGCCTGTGGTCAAATTGATTTTTACGCCTTGAACGTAAAAAAATATCTATTCCGTAACAGCCTTTGGATCACCATTTGCTTTTCTTAAATTTTAAGGGTAAGTCCTATGACAGACTTTTTTTTTAACCTGACCCAAAACAACCCGGATCTTTTTTTTCTAATTGCCGGCCCCTGCGTTATTGAGGATTTAGACACAAGCCTTGGCATTGCAAAACATCTGAAACAGGTTACCCAGGATTTAGGTATTCCTTATATTTTCAAAGCATCCTATGATAAGGCCAACCGCACCTCTATTCAGTCATTCAGGGGGCCTGGCCCGGAACGCGGCCTTGAGATCTTAACACAGATTAAAACCGAACTGGACATCCCTGTTATTTCTGATATCCACTTGCCTGACCAGGCTCAGAAAGCAGCACAAGTCCTTGACATCATACAGATCCCAGCCTTTTTATGCCGCCAGACAGACCTGATTTTAGCCGCCTGCGGTACAGGTAAACCCGTCAATATCAAAAAGGGCCAGTTTCTTGCACCGGCCGATTGCCAAAATATCGTTGAAAAAGCCAAATCCACCGGGAACAAGGATATTGCCATTACGGAGCGTGGCACCTGTTTCGGGTATAACAACCTTGTGGTGGATTTCAGATCCATACAGATTTTACGGGAACTGGGCATGCCCGTCATTTTTGATGCCACCCACAGTGTTCAACTTCCCGGCGGCTTTGGTACTTCATCGGCCGGAGAAAGACAGTTTGTCGCTCCCCTGGCCAGGGCCGCAGTTGCCTGCGGTACCCACGGTCTGTTCATGGAAACCCATCCTGATCCGGACAACGCCCCATGCGACGGACCAAACGCCATGCCCCTGGATCAGATGAAAACGCTGTTGACCCACCTGGTCAATATCAGAAAAGTTGCAGGCCAGTCACTATGACAACACAATTAGCAGATATCCAACTGTTGCTTTTAGATGTAGACGGGGTCCTCACCGACGGCAGCATCACCTATACAGACACCGGTGAACAGATCAAAAGCTTTAATGCCAAAGACGGCCTTGGCATCCGCCTGCTCATGGCGGCAGGCATAGATGTCGGAATTGTCACGGCAAGAGTTTCCGGGGCCCTGCGCCATCGGTGTGACAATCTGGGTATCACCCTGGTTTTTGACGGTATCCGGGACAAGGCCGGCGCATTGGAATCCATATCCGAAAGCACGCAAATCAGCACGGCACATATGGCATTCATGGGAGATGATCTCATAGACCTGCCCGCCATGATCCGATCCGGGTTTGCCGTTACCGTCGTCGACGCCCCTGCTGAAGTTAAAACCCGGGCCGATATGATTACGGATCTGCCCGGAGGCAAAGGGGCTGTCCGCCAGGTCTGTGAAGCCATCCTTAAGGCCAAGGGCCTTTGGGAAACTTCTGTTTCAAGGTTTCTGTCATGAACAGCGCCGGCAAAAAAAAACTGATACTGCCCCTGGCTTTGCTTTTAGGACTTATGCTTGCGGGGGCAGGTGTTTATTATTACATCAACCATCTGCTCACCACGCCCATCAAGCTTGAAAATATTGAGGTAGATGATAACGCTGCGCTCAAACTCAACATCTTTGATCAAATTTCCAAAAAAAACGGAATCACTGAATGGAAACTCAAAGCATTCAGTGCCACCCTGCTCAAAGACCAGAACAAGGCGGTGCTCAAAGATGTGGACATTATTTTCTACACAAAGCAGAACACACAAGTCCATCTGACAGCAGACCAGGGAGAGCTCAACACAAAGACACATGACATGACCTTTTCACAGCATGTTATTATCCGGTATCAACAATACACCCTGACAAGTGAAACATTGCATTATGCCAAAAAACCGCATATACTAAGCGCCAGTTTAAGGGTTACACTTGATGACCACTATTCCGTAATAACCGCTGACAATATGGATATCCTGCTAAACCGGGATCTGATCATTTTAAACGGACACGTACAAGGACAATTCAGTGAAAAAAGTCAGAATGCTAATCTGTTATAAGGCGTTCCCGGTTTTATTACTGCTACTGATCTTTCTTCTTACACCGGTATCCTTTGCGGCCCAGGAAAACAAAACCGCGGATGCAAAACAGACACCGGCTGACCTGAAAATCACTTCGGATAAAATGGTGGCAAGCAAAGATCAGTCCATGGTGGAATTCATGGGAAAAGTGAAAGCCGTTCGGGCAGACAGTGTGCTTTGGGCAGATTCGGTCAAGGTGTTTTTTTATACCTCGGAAACCCAAAAGCAAGGCCAGTCAAAGCTCAAACGGATTATTGCCACGGGAAATGTTGAATATACCCAAGGCACGCACAAAGCATTCTCGGATCAGGCTGATTATGATACCGCAAAAGAGATATTGATACTTACCGGGGAGCAAGCCCGTCTGCTTACGGGCAAAAGCTGGATCACCGGCAAAAAGATCACCCTGTTTAAGGCCCAGGACCGGGTTGTTGTGGAAAGTACCGAAAAGACCCGGGTTGAAGCATTTTTTGATGCCCAAGATCAGGACAGGTCTTTGGACAAGCCCTGACACATTATTTTTTTTATAACACAAAACAGATGAGCCGACTGGTACTGAAAAACCTTGTCAAGACCTATAACGGTAAAACCGTCGTGGATCAGGTCAGCCTGAACGTGGACCAGGGCAAGGTAACCGGGCTTTTAGGGCCCAACGGTGCCGGCAAGACCACGACTTTTTATATGACCGTGGGCATGATCCGTCCAGAGACAGGAACGGTGCTTCTTGACCAGGAGGATATAACCCGGCACCCCATGTATATCAGGGCCAGAAAGGGCATTGGTTACCTGCCCCAGGAAACGTCAATATTTAAAAAACTGACTGTCAGGGAAAATATCACAGCCATTCTGGAAGTCATTGACAAAAAAGAAACAAACATCCGCCGGAAAGCCGACAGCCTGATGGAAGAACTTGGGATATCGGCCTTAGCCGGGCAGAAAGCCGCCTCCCTGTCCGGTGGAGAAAGGCGCCGTCTGGAAATTTCAAGGGTGCTTGCCACAGCCCCCTTGTTCATCCTGCTGGATGAACCCTTTGCCGGCATTGATCCTTTGGCGGTCATTGACATCCAGCAAATCATATCCCAACTGACGGACAAAGGGATCGGGGTATTGATTTCCGACCATAATGTCCGAGAAACATTAGGCGTATGTGACACAGCTTATATTATGAGCCAGGGTGTGGTGATGGAATCTGGCACACCGGAGAAAATTATTTCAAGCAAAGTGGCCAAACGAATTTATTTGGGAGACAATTTTAGACTTTAATTATGGAACTTGGATTACAACAAAGCCTTGCACTGACCCAGCAGCTGGTCATGACACCCCAGCTCCAACAGGCGATTAAACTGCTTCAGCTCTCCCGGCTTGAGCTTGCCGACATGATCCAGCAGGAGATGGAGCAAAATCCGGCCCTGGAAGAACGCGTCAGTGATGATCTCCATGACAAAGCCATTACGGCCCAGGAAGCCGAAACCCCTGTTAAGGAAGTCACCATTGAAGAGCGCGTGCACACGGATACGGATTGGGAAAATTATATCAATGAATTCAACTCCACCGGTAGAGTCTACATGGAGTCTGAAAACACTGAAACACCCAACTACGAAGCATTCACATCCGAGAAACAAACCCTTGAAGCCCATCTAAAGTGGCAGTTGATGCTTTCGGATCTGCCCGAGGAAAAAGAGACCCTTGGGCACCTCATCATCGGTAATCTGAACAGGGATGGATATTTATGCGCCGACGTAGAAGAATTGGCCCAGACCGCCCAGGCCGACATCCAAACCGTTGAAGAGGTGCTGGCGGTGCTCCAAACCTTTGATCCCCCCGGGGTGTGCGCCAGGAACCTGCGCGAGACACTTTTGATCCAGGTCCAGCAGATCGGCATCAACAACGCGATCATTACCCGGATCATTACAGATCATTTAAAAGATATCGAAAACCGGAACAGCAAAAAAATTGCCGGTGCGCTTAAAATTTCCGTTGAGGATGTCAGGGCCGCAGTAAAAATTATCCAGTTTCTTGAACCCAAGCCCGGCAGGAAATTTGCCACAGAAGAACCCGCCTACATCACCCCTGACATATACGTCTATAAAGTCGGAGATGATTTTAAAATCGTTATGAACGATGACGGCCTTCCCAAGTTAAGGATTTCAAAATTCTACAGGGACGCCGTGGCCACCGGCAAAAAAATTCCCAAGGAGACCAAAACCTATCTCAATGAAAAAATGCAGTCCGCCTCCTGGCTGATAAAATCCATTCACCAGCGCCAGAAAACCATTTACCTGGTCATGGAAAGCATCATAAAATTCCAAAGAGAATTTTTTGAAAAGGGTATTGCCTATCTACGGCCTTTGATCCTGAAAGACATTGCCGAAGATATTGAAATGCATGAGTCCACGATCAGCCGGGTGACTACCAATAAATACGCGTACACCCCCCAGGGGCTGTTTGAGTTGAAATATTTTTTCAACAGCTCCATAGAACGAGGGGACGGACCATCCATGGCATCGGCCAGTGTCAAGGAGAGAATAAAACAACTCATTGACAATGAAGATCCCAACGCGCCTTTGAGTGACGATAAAATTGCCGTAATTCTGCAGGAATCAGACATTCAGATTGCCCGGCGGACCGTAGCGAAATACAGAAAAGTACTGAATATTCTGCCGTCCAACAAACGCAAACAACTGTAGGGAGAGCTAATCTATGCAGGTCACCATCACGTTTAAAAAAATAGAGGCATCCGATTCCCTGAAATCCTATGTAAATAAAAAATTTAAACGGTTTGACAAGATGCTGGAAGGTCCGGCCGAGGCCAGTGTGGTCCTAAGCGTTGAAAAAATTAGACATATTGCAGAAATCACATTAACCAGCGGGTCCCTTAACATCCATGCCAAGGAAACGTCCGAAAGCATGTATGCCACCATTGACATCCTGGCGGATAAAGTTAAGGGGCAGATCACAAAACATAAAGAAAAAATCAAAAAACACATGTCAGGCAATAAGTCAAGTCTGACCGATACCCGGGAATTCAGCATAGATGATCCACTCCCCGAAGACCGGGTTGATATTATTGAAGAACCCCTTAAAACAAAACCCATGGATATTGAGGATGCGGTGGTTGAGCTGGAATTGAGTAAAAAATCTTTTTATGTATTTGTCAATGCCCGCACAGAACAGGTCAATGTGGTTTATAAACATAATAACGGAAAACTGGGGTTAATCGCTCCCCAAGGATAGCCTAACCTAATGAAAATCAGTGACATTCTAAAGCTGGACGCTATCATCGCAGATCTGAAAGCCAATAATAAATCAGAAATCATAAAAGAACTGTCCCAGGCTGTTGCACCGGTAGCCGGGGCCGAAGCCAGAGATGTTACAACTGTCTTAATGGAAAGGGAAAACCTAGGCTCCACAGGCATCGGCGGTGGCATCGCCATACCCCACGGCAAACTAGATACAGTGCAATCCATTGCTGTGGGATTTGGGCGCAGTATCAAAGGAGTTGAATTTGATTCTTTGGATAACCGGCCGGTCCATATTTTCTTTGTCCTTTTAACACCCGAACATTCCACAGGAGGACATTTGAAGGTGCTTGCCCAGATATCCAAGCTGCTGAAAACGGATCAGTTTAAAGAACGCCTCTTATCAGCCGGTTCAACAGAACAAATTCATGGGATCATTTTGGAAAATGACGAAGAATTTTAACAATGGAAATCCCAAGGTTTATATTATCACCGGCATTTCAGGTTCCGGGAAGACAACCGTTGCCCAGGCATTTGAAGATGCGGCCTTTTACTGCATTGACAATATGCCCATGGAACTTGTACCCAAGGTGCTTGAACTGCCTTTAGGGGAAAGTGCCAAGGTCAAAGGCGCAGCCTTTGTGATGGATATGCGCTCAAAAACTTTTATAAAGACATTTGTTTCAGGTGTCTGTGCTTTAGAAGAAATGGGCATTTCTCCGGTCATCATATTTCTTGAAGCCGATACCCAAACCTTGGTCAAACGATTCAGTCAGACCCGCAGGCACCACCCTTTGGGGGAGGAAAAAAACCTTTTGGACAGCATCAGATCTGAAAAAAAGGAGATGACTTCCATCCGCAAACTGGCCCACCAGATCATCGACACCTCTAATTTCAATGTGCACCAACTTAAAGCAAAAATACTAGATCTTGTATCCAGGGATACGGGTGCCGAAAGCGTCATGAAACTGAATATCATCTCCTTTGGCTACAAATACGGCATCCCTGTAGATGCCGATATTGTGATGGATCTTCGGTTTCTGGCCAATCCCTATTTTGTGCCGGAACTCAAAGCCCATAATGGAGAAGCCGATGCGGTAAAAGCGTTTGTCCTGGGAAACCCGGAGACAAAAACTTTTTTAAAAAAATATAACGATTTTATTGATTATCTCATTCCTTTGTATAAAAAAGAAAACAAGGCTTACCTAACACTTGCTTTGGGGTGTACCGGCGGCCGCCACCGAAGTGTCGCTATTTCCCGTGCCGTATTTGAACGGCTGATTAAAAAGGGTTTGAACCCAAACTTGCTGCACAGAGATATTGACAGAGACATAAAAGAGATCTAAATATTTAACAGGCAAATTATGACAGGAATTTTAATTGTCACCCATGCAAACCTGGGTGCAGCATTAATTGAAACCCTGGAATTTATTCTAGGGGCAAAACAGAAAAGCCTTCAATCCATATCCATAGACATCAAACAGGATCCGGAAAGTTTACGAAAAACAATTCAACAGGGAATCAAAGATGTGTATTGCGAAAATGGCGTCATTATTTTAACCGACATGTTTGGAGGTACACCGTCTAACCTGGCCTATGCCTTTCTTGAAGCAGGAAAGGTGGAGGTGATTTCAGGCGTCAACCTGCCCATTCTTCTCAAAGCCGTAACATCCCGTGAGAAAATGGAGATCAACGCATTGACTGCCGCCCTGATTGAAAATGGGAAAAAAAGCATTTCCCTTGCCAGCGACATCTTGAAAGGGGCCCGACGGTCCTTATCTTAACCCGCGCCACGCCCGTTTCCCTTTTCGGACATGGACAAACATTTTTATTTTTGATGGAGGCATCTTATGAGTGTAAGAATAGGAATTAACGGATTTGGCAGGATTGGGCGTATGGTTTTTCGGGCTGCTTTGGAAAATGATGCCATTGACGTTGCGGCCATTAATGATTTAACAGATACCCAAACCATTGCCTATCTGCTCAAATATGACTCTGTCCACGGACGCCTGCCCAATGAGGTCAGCCATGGAGAAGGGGGGATTACCGTAGATGGAAAACAGATTTGTGTCACCGGGATAAAGGATCCTGCCCAGATTGCCTGGGCACACAGCGGTGTGGATATTGTCCTGGAATGCACAGGCCTTTTCAGAAACCGTGAAACCGCAGGCAAACACCTTGAAGGCGGAGCCCAGAAAGTAATTATTTCAGCGCCTGCCAAGGATCCGGATGTCACCATTGTCATGGGCGTGAACCATGAAGATTACGATCCTGGTGACCATCATATTATTTCCAATGCCTCCTGTACCACCAATTGTCTGGCACCTGTTGCCAAGGTACTGCTGGAAAATTTCGGAATTGTATGTGGTCTGGTGACCACGATCCACGCCTATACAGGTGACCAGCGCCTGCTTGATTTCCCGCATAAGGATCTGCGCCGGGCAAGGGCAGCCGCCTTGTCCATGATTCCTACAACCACAGGTGCCGCCAAAGCGGTCTCCCTGGTATTGCCCGAGCTTGAAGGCAAACTTAACGGTCTTGCCGTAAGAGTTCCCACCCCCAATGTATCCCTTGTGGATCTTGTGATCACCACCGAAAAAAAGGATCTGACCAAGGAGATAATCAATCAGACCCTTAAAAAGGCATCTGAAACCAACCTGAAAGGGTATCTGGGGTATATCGACACCCCTCTGGTATCCATTGACCACAACTCCAGCCCACTTTCTTCCATTGTTGATGCATCCTGTACAGATGTGATCAACCAAAATATGGTAAAAATCCTTTCATGGTACGACAACGAGGCCGGTTACTCACACCGCATGGTTGATCTGGCTGCCATGGTGGGCAGTGTCCTTTAAAGGAGGAAAAAATGACAGAAAAGGTGAAAAGAACACCATTGATTGCCGGCAATTGGAAAATGTACAAGACCGGTACCCAGGCTGTGGCTGCGGCAAAACAGCTGGCAGACTTAAGCAGGGCAGTGGATGGCGTTGATATCATGATTGCCCCAACCGCATTGTCGTTGCCCCTGGTGGCAGCGGCCCTGGGCAACGACTGCCGGGTACGACTGGGGGCACAGAACATTTACCCGGGTACGGAAGGGGCGTTTACCGGTGAAGTGTCCGGGCAGATGATCAGGGATGCCGGTGCCGATTACGTCATTATCGGCCACTCCGAACGCAGGCAATACTTTGGTGAAACCGATGAAAGCGTTGGATTGAAAATTCGTGCCGCCCTTGATTCAGGACTCATCCCGGTGATGTGCATCGGAGAGACGGAAAGCCAGCGGGAGGCAGGTAAAACGTTTTTTATCCTTGACAAACAGATCTCAGATGGGTTAAAAGGCCTTGATCTTGGAGATCTTGGCACGCTGATCCTGGCCTATGAACCGGTATGGGCCATTGGTACCGGAAAGACTGCCGGACCGGATCAGGTCAGAGAGGTACACGGATTTCTAAGAGACTTGATCAGGGAAAAATACACAGAAGATCTGGCTGGAAAGATCCGTATTTTATACGGTGGATCAGTAAAGCCCGGCAACATCAAAGATCTTATGCAAATTGAAGATGTTGATGGTGCCTTGGTTGGCGGCGCAAGCCTGAACCCGGAAGATTTCAATAAAATTATTAGGTTTTAGACACATTTATTATGACAGGCATTATAGTGGCAATACATGTTGTGGTTTGCATTTTTCTGATACTTGTTGTGCTGTTGCAGACCGGTAAAGGCGCAGAGATGGGCGTATCCATGGGCGGCGCAGGAAGTCAGGCGCTTTTCGGAGCAGCCGGCCCCGCAAACGTGATGACTAAAATTACTACGGGTGTGGCCATTATCTTTATGATCACATCGTTGACCTTGGCTTATATGTCAGGAAATCGGGCTCAGTCCAGTGTTATGAAGGATATATCAGTACCCGTAGAACAGCAGACACCAGAAGCAAATGAATAGATTAACGTATTTGCCGAAGTGGTGGAATAGGTAGACACGCACGCTTGAGGGGCGTGTGGGGAGACCCGTGGGAGTTCAAATCTCCCCTTCGGCACCATACATTCAGAGCCGTGGCATAAATGCCGCGGCTTTTTTATTCGGATATGGACAAGAGCAATAAAAGAAATTGTCACCAATGCCGGTTTTTCTATGTCACCTGGAACCCGGCTCACCCAAACGGTTGCAGGGCTTTGGGATTTAAAAGCCGTCAACTGCCCAGCCTAACGGTATTCCAGTCTTCGGGAAAGCCCTGTGAATATTTTGAAAAAAAAAAGAAATAGGCTGCTAACCGCTTGAATTATAGGCAGACAAGCTTATTATACTTAAATTATGACTTATTACAATGATGTCACCGGGCCTGACCCGAAAAAAATCGAAAAGGAGCTGGGGGAATTTCTGAACAAAAGATTTGGGGGAAATGTTAAAATCCTGACACCTTCCATCCAGCCCCAGCAGGAGATCACCACCGGCACAACGCCTGAGTCGGGCAAAAAAAAGCTGATTGATTTCAATATCAAGCCTTCGGAACTGATCCACCACCTTGACCAGTATGTGATCCGGCAGGACAAGGCAAAGTCTGTCCTTTCCACAAAAATCTGTACCCATTTCAATCGAATCCGGCACCAGGAATCCATGACCACGGAACCGTTCAAGATCACGGGTAATATTAAAAGCAATATCCTGCTGCTCGGCCCAACGGGTATTGGAAAAACCTATCTGATAAAACTGATCGCCAAAAAGATCGGGGTGCCTTTTGTCAAAGCAGATGCCACCAAATTTTCCGAAACCGGATATGTGGGTGGGGACGTGGAGGATCTGATCAGGGATCTGGTAAAAGAGGCCAAGGATGACATTGAACTTGCACAGTGTGGTATTATTTACATAGATGAAGTAGACAAGATTGCTGCCAGCCCCAATGTTATTGGCGCCCAGATATCCCGGACAGGGGTGCAGCGGGCCCTGCTCAAACCCATGGAGGAGACCGATGTAGATTTAAAGGTGCCCCATGATCCCGTATCCATGATGCAGGAACTTGAGGCGTTCCAGAGAACCGGAAAACGCACAGCCAGACGGGTAAATACAGCCAATATCCTGTTTATTCTTTCAGGCGCCTTTTCAGGCCTGACCGATGTGGTCAAAAAACGCTTGAGCAAACAGGCCATTGGATTTGGCGCATCCCTTAATCATGTTAGAAAAGACAATGAGCTTTTAAAAGAGACCCGCTCCGAGGATCTGGTGGCGTATGGATTTGAGTCCGAATTCATCGGCAGAATACCGGTGCGCTGTGTGCTGGACGAACTGACCCAGAAAGATCTTTACGACATTTTGAAAATGCCCAACAACCCCGTGATCTTAAGCAAACGCCTTGATTTTAAATCGTATGGGATTGATCTGGTGTTCACCGACGAGGCGTTGGAGATGCTTGCGCAAGGGGCGTACAAGGAAAATACCGGTGCCCGGGGGTTAGTATCCGTGGTTGAAGAAGCCCTGCTCTGCTTTGAAGAGAAATTGCCTTCGGCATCTGTTCGTCGGTTTGCCGTTACCCAAAAGGTGCTGACCACACCCGAATACGTTTTAAACGATCTTATCCAGGGCAATGACAAGGAAAAATACGAGGCTGAATATCACCATGCCTTGGTCCTTTTTTCAAATTATATCAGTGAATATGTAAAGAAGAACTGGAAAATATTCTCCATCCGCCATGGACTGACCTTAACGCAAATTCGCACAAAAATGGTGGCACAGTATTATACGGCCCATGCCATGGAAATAGAGGATGCGGTTAAACAGGTCAAAACATTCTATGACAACGTCAAAGAGATGGAATTGGAGATTTCCAGAAACTATGATTTAAATATCGTGTTTGAAGAAGATGCCGCCGATTTCCTCATTCAGCAGTTCATAGAACATAATGCCACCACGGATGAAATCCTCTCCAAGATCCACACGGATTTTTTTGACGGATTTAACCTGGTCCGGGAAAAAACCGGGAAAGCAAGATTTTTCCTGTCCAGAAATGCATTAACCGACCCCGAAACTTACCTCAACGAGCTTATTATAAAAGAGATAAAATGATTGGAATTTCAAAACTTTACTGCGCCACGGTGGAACCCTCGGATACCTTACGCTATTCAAGGCATTCAGGCAAATTACCTTCCCATCTGCTTCAGTTCTCAAAGGATAAAAAGCCGGTGGTGGTCTGGAATATGACCCGGCGGTGCAACCTGAAGTGTGTTCACTGCTATGCCCGGTCTGAAAATATTGCCTATGACAATGAGCTGACCCATGAACAAAGCCTTGCCATGATGGATGACCTGGCTCAATTTGGGGTACCGGTACTGCTGTTTTCCGGCGGGGAGCCGCTGATGCATCCACGCCTTGTGGAATATGCCCAGTATGCCGTATCCAAGGGCATGCGGGCCGTCATCTCCACCAACGGTACCCTGATCACTAAAGAAAAGGCCAAGCAGCTTAAAAAGGTGGGGCTCTCCTATGTGGGGATCAGTCTGGACGGACTTGAAGTCACCCATGACAAGTTCAGGGGCATTCCCGGATCCTATAAAAAGGCATTGCAGGCCGTTGACAACTGCCAGAACGTGGGCATTAAGGTGGGGCTGCGGTTTACCATCAATAAAAGAAACGTAAAGGAGATCGACGGTATTTTTGATCTGCTGGAAGAAAAAAAGATCCCCAGGGCCTGTTTCTACCATCTGGTGTACTCCGGCCGGGGCCAGGAAATTGCCAAGGAGGATTTAACTCACCAAGAGACGCGCCAGGTGCTTGATCTGATCATGGACCGCACAAAGGATCTTCACGACCGGAACAAGGCCAAGGAGATCCTTACTGTGGACAACCATGCAGACGGTCCCTATCTGTACCAGCGACTGCTCAAGGAAGACCCCGAACGGGCCGCCGAAGTGCTTGAACTGCTTGAGATGAACGAAGGCAATAATTCGGGCCGGGGCATCGGCTGCATCTCCTGGGATGGTGAAGTTCATCCCGACCAGTTTTGGCGGGAGATCAGTTTTGGCAACATTAAGGACAGACCCTTCAGCACCATCTGGACAGATCCAGAAAACGAATTTCTGATGAAAATGAAAGAGAAGAAAAAACACGTCAAGGGCAGATGCAGCCAATGCCGGTGGCTGGATATCTGTGCAGGTAATTTCAGGGCCAGGGGCGAGTCCGTTGCCAATGACCCCTGGGATTCTGATCCTGCCTGTTATCTAACGGATGAAGAGATCAAAAAGGAGAACGTATAATGCTGTTTCCCCAATACAGAGGCAGACGGTTGCGTGCCACGGACAATTTCAGACGGATGATCAGGGAAACAAAACTTTCCAGAGACGATCTTGTTCTTCCTCTTTTTGCGGTTGAAGGTAAATCCGTTAAAAAGCCCATCAATTCGATGCCCGGACAGTTCCAGCTCTCCTGCGATCACATTGTCACCATGGCAAAGCAAGCCAAAGATGCAGGCATTCCCGGCATCATGCTGTTCGGAATTCCTGATACGAAAGACTGCCTTGCCACCCAGGCCTATGCCCATGACGGTATTGTTCAAAAAGCGGTGACTGCCGTTAAAGAACAGGTCCCGGACCTTACCGTCATCACCGATGTCTGCCTGTGTGAATACACGGATCACGGCCACTGCGGCATGGTCATGGACGACGGTAGCATTGACAATGATTCCACCCTGGATCTACTTGCAAAAACAGCGCTGTCCCATGTGCAGGCTGGTGCTGACATGGTGGCCCCTTCCGACATGATGGACGGCCGTGTGGCTGAAATCAGAGGCACCCTGGATGATGAGGGGTTTTCCCATGTGCCTATCATGTCCTATGCCGTGAAATACGCATCCGCCTTTTATGGACCCTTCAGGGAAGCTGCTGAATCCGCACCCCGGTTCGGAAACCGCAAAACCTACCAGATGGATCCGGCTAACGCCCTTGAAGCTGTCCGGGAGGCCACCATGGACATTGAGGAAGGTGCGGACATCATCATGGTAAAACCGGCACTGCCCTATCTGGATATCATCTACAGGGTAAGGGAAGAGATTGATCTGCCTGTGGCCGCATACAACGTATCCGGTGAATACGCCATCGTCAAGGCGGCTGAAGTGATGGGTTGGGTGGACGGCAAAGCCATGATCATGGAAACCCTGTTATCCATTAAACGGGCCGGGGCTGATATTATTATGACCTACTCAGCCATTGATGTGGCAAGGGAGTTGAATGACTGATGGCACATCCCCATAAAACACCCCCCCATGGACATGCTGCCCCCCATGCCGGAGGTAAAAAAGATATCCTGCGCCTTGTGGCCTGGGAGACAACCCGCCGGTGCAACCTGACCTGCAAGCATTGCCGGGCTGCTGCCCAAGACCATGTATACAAAGACGAGCTCACCACCCAAGAGTCCTTCACGCTCCTTGACCAGATCAGAGAAGTTGGCCAGCCCATTATCATTCTCACCGGTGGTGAGCCGCTGCTCCGGGATGATATCTTTGATATTGCCGCTTATGGTGACAAAATCGGCCTTCGCATGGTCATGGCCCCCAACGGTACCCTGCTTGATGAAGAGAGTGTCACACGCCTGATGAAAAGCGGTATTAAACGCATTTCGGTTAGTCTTGATGGGGCAACTGCGGCCTCCCATGATGCGTTCAGGGGCGTTGACGGAGCCTTTGACAGAGCCATAAACGGCATAAAAATCGCAAAGGCTGCTGGATTGGATTTTCAGATCAATACCGTTATCACAAAAACCAATCTGGATGAAATTTCTGCCATCCTGACCCTGGCAGAATCCCTGGGCGCTGCTGCCCATCATATTTTCCTTCTGGTCCCCACAGGCCGGGGCAAATACATTGTGGATACAGCCATTGACGCAAAGGAGTATGAAGAAACCCTGAACTGGTTTTACGACCAGCGGGACAAAACATCTTTACAGCTTAAAGCCACCTGCGCCCCCCACTACTACCGGATTTTGCGCCAGCGCGCCAAGGCTGAGGGCAGAAAAGTCAGTTTTAAAACCCATGGGCTTGATGCGGTCACAAGGGGCTGTCTTGCCGGTACCGGATTCTGCTTTATCTCCCATGTGGGAAGGGTCCAGACCTGCGGTTTTTTAGACGTCACCTGCGGAGACATCAAAACCCATCATTTCAAGGATGTGTGGGAAAATTCAGACGTATTTAACAAATTGCGGAATTTCAACAATCTTGACCCCAAATGCGGACTGTGCGAATACAAGCAGGTGTGTGGGGGGTGCCGGGCCAGGGCATACGAGGCCACCGGAAATTACCTGGCTCAGGAACCCTTGTGCACATACCAGCCCGCCCGACATAAAAGCGCCGTTTGACCATTGATGAATCGGCTGCAATCCTATGAAAATGGCCCAATTCCCCCAATTTTATATGAGTTGTCCGGCTGTTACGGCCCATGATCAGAATTAAAGCTCCCAAAGCTGCGCCGGATTTTAAGTCGCCATCAAGGCACGCCAATGGACGCATATTCGATATATGTGTCCGTTGGCCATCAGATCATTTCCTGGGATTGCAGAACATTGAGTCGAAGTGTTATAGGCCTGTGCTCTTCCATCTCTTTGGAAAACCCGATGGCTCCGGGATTTCTGAACCGGTCAGGACATGCACAGGCTGCCACCCAGTCTTCCCTTACCGCCTTGAACACCTTAAAAGCATTGGATTCCAGATCAACAATACTTTTTTCCATGACCAGCTCCAGGCGGCCTTTACGCTCCTCAAGGCGCATGAGCCGGGCAATGGGTATACCGGCCGGCTGCCACTGGTCCAACTCTTTTTCCAGGTTGATAATGGCCGCCATCTGACCTGTGGCACCGCCTGCAATGAGGTGAAAGGCCGTAAGTCCTAAATTGTAAGCATAACAACAGTCAAAATAGGTTGGATCGCTCCCCCGGCCATCATATCCATAAAAATGGGTCTGGGTTTTAAATTCAGCCTGGGACTTTTTAAATATATTTACAAAAATCTGTGGGGTTTCTTCTTCAGTATCCAGTATACCCGCACTGGCCAAGGCATGCTTCAGGGTTTTAAGGGAGATAATCTCCGGTTTGACCAGCACATATTTATCCTGGGGATTTTTAAACAATGCCGGGGCAAACAGGTCCGGATCCATACCTGCACCATTCATGAGCGAAACATAGTCATCCCTAAGAATACCCACCTTGTAGCGTCCCTGCTCCCGGAGCACGTCCAGGTACTCTTTGACCATGTCCATAATGATCTTCTCGGTTTTGACCTGGGAGAACTGGAAATTGCCGTGAAGATCTCTTTCCACCAGAAGCCCTTCCTTGAAAAATCCGGGCAGCTGGTTGAACAGCTCATCGTCCCGGATATTCCATATGGGAAACCGCCCCTTGTCCATCATCCCCTGGGAGATCCGGCGCAGATAATCCAGTTTTTCGTTCAAGGTGGGAAATGTCCTGTGGAAATCCAGGTCATGGATTCTATTATAATCGGCAATGATTTTATTGAGTTTTGTAATAAATACCTGAATTTCATTGATAAATTCCAGAAGACCTTCGGGGATGATCATCACCCCGTAATTTTTGCCGAATGCCGCCCGCCGGACAATAATGTCACAGATCACCCGGGACAGATGGCGCAGGGTAATCCCATAGGCGTTATAATCCATCTGACCGCCCTGCTCCCGGGCTTTGGCGATACGCTCCTGGTCCACATAGTCTGCCAGCTCCTCACCGATCAAAGCGATATTCACATGGGTTTGAAGCGCTGTCTCCAGGGTCAGATGGCTTGCCACCCGGCCCATGACCTTGCATACATGCCAGTATTTAATGTCAGAGCTGCTGTCATTGGCCAGATTGGAAATATTTTGTGCAAAGGCCCGGGCCGCAGAATGAAATCCAAAGGAGGTGGCGCACAACACTTTACCATCTTCTGTTTTCACCTGGATATCACCGTCAATGGTTTTGGGTACACCAATGACTTTTATCCCTGAAGACTTAAAATGCTGGGCCAGAAAGGCGGCGTTGGTATTGGAATCATCCCCGCCGATGATCACCAGTGCATCCAGGTTCAACCCCTTGCATACCGTCAGGGCCAATTCCATTTTGCTGCCGGAATCAATTTTGGTCCGCCCGGTTTTAATCATGTCAAAACCACCCATGTTGCGGTGGGCGTCCACCAGTTCTGCGGTAATCTCAATGTACCGGTTTTCAAGCAGTCCCTCGGGCCCATGAATGAACCCAAACATCTTTGATGCACTGTTAAACCGCTTCATCTCATCAAAAAGGCCTGCAATGACATTGTGCCCACCCGGGGCAGGACCGCCGGAAAAAACCACACCAAGATACCGCGGCTTTGAAAATTGTGCCCTTGCATGTTCATCGGGGCTGGCATCTGTAATCACCTGCTGTACGGGATTATTGATAATTCCAGGCAACATACGCTCCGCCTCAATATTTTTCAAAAAACGGTATTCATTCAATGTCTCAAGAGTGGTATGAGACGCATTGAAAATATCTATTTTTTCAGGAGAAAACCGCCTTCGTGCCAGGGTTTCACTGCTATCCTCATTCATAATTTGAAGTGCCTGCACCTGCACAACAGAGGGGTCCGCCAAGGTATTATCTTCCATTCTTACTCCCACTATCTACTGTGTCATCACCTGATTTCGGCCATTTTCCTTTGCCTTATATACAGCCATATCAGCCCGCCCAAATAAATCCGATGGTAACTTATCACCTTCTTTGATGCAGGAAACGCCAATACTGACCGTAATCCGAACCTTTTTCTCTTTATACAGAAATTCAATCTTTTCTATGGTCCGGCGGATTTTTTCGGCAACCTTCATTGCACCTTCTATACCTGTCTCCGGCATAATGACGGCAAACTCTTCACCGCCATACCGGGCAAGCATATCATTTTTTCTTAATAAAGGCTGGGTTCGTTTAATCATTTCCTGCAGGCACCTGTCACCAATGGCGTGTCCATAGGTATCATTAATATCTTTAAACTTATCCACATCAATGATCAAAAGGGAAAAAATATTTTTATATCGCAGAAACCGGTCCATCTCATCTTCAATTTTCCTATCATAGGCCCGGCGGTTTTTGGCACCAGTCAGCTGGTCCTCGTTGAGTTTTCTCTCCAGGGCTTCGGAGTATTTTGTGGCAGCGTTCAACTCCTGCTTGAGTTTGGCAAATCCAGACGTAAAAGAGTTTTTGCTTTGCTCAGCCAGCCGGGTGATCGCCTCATGCACGTTGTGCTTTTTCTGCAAGGCCTTTTCAATGGAAGACAGACCCGTGGAAATCTTTACCCGTAAATCATCTAAGCTTTCAGCCACATCAAATGAATTTTTGATCCCGGCCATTTCATCATTTAAGATCGATTCCAATCCCTGATTTGAAGAAAGCAGAGAGCTTGTGTGTTCATAGGAAGAGACCAGCCCCTTTTCAATTTCAAAAATCCTTGCCACAATGTCTCGAATGAAAATATTGACCTTTTCCCGTTCCTGGGTGGTTTCAAAAATATAATTGAAAATAAGGGAAAAAATAGTTTCCCGAACCTCCTCAAAATGTTGTATTTCTTCTATCTTAATCAAATTTGAGGTAATGGATTCCAATTTTCGGGTATATTTTTTATCAAGGTTGGATTTCAGATGATTGATCACATCCTGGTAACTTTGTCGAAGATTGTCCAGTATCTGGTCTTCGGGTGAATTTTTTCGAAAAGTGGCAAAAAATCCTTTCTTTTTTTTTGCAGCACCAGGGGCGATATCTTCATGGATCATGGCTGTTTTAATCTGACCAAAGATATATTCGATCTTGGCCGGGGAGGCTTTTTTCCGCATGGCCGCAGCCAGCTGGATGCAGGCATCGCCCAATGTTGTTCCATCCTGGGAAAACTCCTCTAAAATAACGGGAAAATACCTTCTGTAAAGGCTATCCAGATTTCCATACTGGGCCTCCACGGCATCCAGTTCTTTGAGCAGGTGGTCTTTCTGGGATCTCAATTTAATTATTTGAGCTTCTAATTGCTTTGTTTTATCATCGCGTTGTTCGGCCATAATATATTCCCAAGTTTAAACGGCTTGTAATGGTTAATTACTTTTAACCAGTGGGGCAAAGAAAGTAAAGTTAATTAAATCTAACAAACCCAAGGCTTGATTGCGTCTGCTAAAAATTGTACAAATTGGCACATATTAACCCGGATTTTACCCGATTGGCAAACCAGGATTTAAAATTAGCAGATTAAATATAGTGAGGAGATACAAGGGTGGCATTTAGCTTTTTTAAAAAGAACTCCCCTGGGGCACAAACCGTTTCAGAAAAAAATAGACCCGAAGAAGAGCTGTTTTCACCGGTATTTTCTTTGCAATCAGGGTCAAAATCAGACCTAAATCCAGATATGGAACCGGCCTTACAATCAGATGAATCTGAGGCAGCAAAGGAAGGTGTCCAGGAAACGCCGGTCTTTCCCGAACCAGACATTGAAGCGGATCCAATCCAGGAATTCGATACAGCCCGGGAACCGGATACGGAACAGGACGCAGCTCAGACTGGAGCACCGGTTCAAGAAGAGGTCGGAATGAAAGAGGGCACAGGGCTGCTCTCAAAACTTAAATCCGGTCTGGCCAAAACCCGGACTGTGTTGAATACAGACGTCACAGAACTGTTCTCCTCGGGCAAAGCCATAAATGACAATCTGTTTGATGAACTTGAAGAACGTCTGGTCACCTCTGATCTGGGCATAGAGATCACCATGGAGATCATGGAACGGGTCAAGAAAAAAAGCCGGGGTCTGTCCACGGGGGATCAGCTTCGCCAGGTGATCAAAGAGCAGTTGTTCACTCTTTTTCATGAACCCGCCCCGTGTGCCCTATCCACGCCTAAGCCCTATGTCATCATGATGGTGGGCGTCAATGGGACCGGCAAAACAACCACACTTGGCAAGCTGGCCATGAAATATAACGCCGCAGGTAAAAAGGTGTTGATTGCCGCAGCAGACACCTTCAGGGCCGCAGCCATTGAACAGGTTGAAATATGGGCCCAGCGGGCCGGTGCCGACATTGTCCGGCACAAAGAAGGGGCGGACCCTGCCGCAGTTGCCTACGATGCCGTTGAAGCAGCCATGGCCAGGGGAGCTGATGTGGTGCTCATTGACACGGCAGGAAGGCTGCACACCCAGAAAAATCTCATGGAAGAGTTAAAAAAAATCAAGCGCTCCGTGGATAAAAAATACCGGGGCGCTCCCCATGATGTCATGATGGTCATTGACGCCACCACCGGACAGAATGCCCTGTCCCAGGCAGAGATTTTCCACAAGGCCGTGGGGCTTACCCAGATAAGCGTCTCCAAACTGGACGGTACGGCAAAGGGGGGGATTGTGGCAGCCGTCTCATCCGCCATGGCCCTGCCCATTGCCTACATTGGTGTGGGTGAGGCCATAGACGATCTGCAGGAATTTGATGCAAAACGTTTTATCAATGCCTTGTTTGATGACTGATTGAAACGTGTATTTAAAAAATATAGGCACAGAATAATGGCAAAAAAAATAAAGAATCGTCAAAAAAAACAGATCAAAAAAACTCAAAAGCAAAAAAACGTAATGAAAGGCTTAAAAAACAAACCGTATTAAAACAAATGGCGTCCCGGCCAAGTGTTGAAGATATGGTCAATTATGCGATAGAACTTATGGACAGTGGCGATTCGCATGACGGTCGGAAAATTCTTGAAAAATTAAAGAAAAAACACGGACGCCATGGGCATGTTTGCTACGGACTTGGTGTTATTGCAGCCGTTGAGGGCAAGCATGATGAAGCAATTCACTTTTTGAGAAACGCCACACAACTTGTACCTGATTTTGTCGAAGCGTACTATAATTTGGGTGTGGCCTATAAGAACCAACTCAACGTTCCTGAAATGATAAAAGCATTTCGGCAAGTAATAAAAATCGCAGAGCAGGCACCCGTTTGTTTAATCAGGCACAAGATATGATGCGTAAACTTGAAAAACAGATACAGACGACCGAGGGTGTGGATATAGACGTATATTTAAAAGGAGTTCAGATTTTCGAAGAAGGTATGCAATATATGGAGTCTGGGAATTGGGATGCGGCAATTGTTAAATTCAACGATACGATCAAAATAATGCCCAATAATCCTCAATCTTATGGCAATCTCGGTATTTGTTATGCTACTATCATTGGAAAAATTCAATTGGCACTTAAATCGTTTGACAGCGCTATTGAATTAGATCCGCATTATGAGCCTGCTTTGCTGAATCGTACAATTGTATAATCCTTGAAAGAGGGTGAACGTTTGGAAAAAGAAGTAAAGACTATTGAATATTACAAAGATTACCCCATTGAAAATAAGTCATATATCCAAGAATTTGTAGAAGAACAAAGTCGTTATCCTTTAACTGAGCATCCAGAAAAGCGCTAACCCCATTGAAAAATATCAGTTGAATATGCTGGCGCGCATCCCGGATCGTGGCAGGGCCAAAATTTTTAGCCCACGCCTCTGATCACTTTCACGAGCCTGTCTTCATCCCATACCGTAATATCAAGAGTTCTGGCTTTGGTGAGTTTGGAACCGGCCTTGCTGCCGGCAATAACGATATCAGTGTTCTTTGATACTGATCCGGTCACCTTGGCGCCCAAGGCCAGAAGCCTGGCTTTGACCTGATTTCTTGTAAGCGTTTCAAAACTGCCGGTCAGTACAATGGTTTTTCCACTCAAGGCGTTATCCTTTTCACCGGCTTGACCATACAGATCATTGGTAATGGACACACCGGCATCAAGCAGATTTTTCACCGCGTTAATATTTTCTTCAATGGAAAAAAATCCGGTTACAGCCCTGGCTGTGGTCTCCCCCATCCCGTGGATGGCACTGATGGTCTTGAGATCTGCGGCCATCAGCGCGTCAAGATCCGCAAATTGTTGTGCCAAAAGCCGGGCCGCATGCTCGCCTGTGTGGTCAATGCCCAGGGCAAAGATAAACCGGGGAAAGGAAACCGTTTTGGCCTGCCCAATGGCAGCGATGATATTATGGGCGGATTTTAAGCCCATGCGCGAAAGCCCCGCCAGGGTGTTCTGGTCCAGATGAAAAAGATCGGCAAAAGAGGTGACAATTTTTTTGTCCACCAACTGTTCAACCAATTTTTTGCCAAGCCCGTCCATGTCAAACGCTTTTTTGGAGACAAAATGGCGGATACGCTCCCTGAGCTGGGCGCTGCACCCGGCATTCACGCATTTGACGGCAGTTTCCCCGTCAAGGCGTCGAACCCTTGAACCGCATACCGGACAGGTGTCGGGCATGGTAAATATCCGCTCTTCTCCGGTCCGGGTTTCAGGGATAATTTTCACCACCTTGGGGATCACGTCCCCTGCCCTGGTGATCAATGCCGTATCATTGATGCGGATATCTTTGCGTTCAATCTCATCGGCATTGTGCAGGGTCGCCCTGGAAACCCTGACTCCGCCGATCTCCACCGGCACAAGTTCCGCCACAGGGGTCAGGGTTCCGGTGCGGCCCACCTGAACCGTGATGTCCAGTATCCTGCTGGTCTTTTCCATGGCTGGAAATTTATATGCAATGGCCCACCTGGGACTTTTAATTTTTTCGCCCAGGGCCTGCTGGATTAACATATCATCCACCTTGATCACCATGCCGTCGATGTCATAGGGCAGTTCAGAACGAAGGCTTTCCAAAGAGTTAAACGTTTCCAGCACCTGCTGGATTGAAATCCCTTTTTTGATATGGGGATTCACTGGAAATCCAAGATCAGAAAGGCATTCAAGCATTGATGCCTGGGTAGGGAAAAAAACTTCGCGCACCACACCCACCCCATACACAAATATGGTCAAAGGGCGCTGGGCTGTTATTTTTGAGTCCAGCTGGCGCAGGGAACCTGCCGCGGCATTGCGGGGATTGGCAAACACCGGCTCGCCTTGATTCATACGGTTCTGGTTGAGCATTTCAAAATCGGTATGCTGGATGATCACCTCACCGCGCACTTCAATGAAATCAGGTACCGCTGTTTTATTGTCCATCAGGCGCAGGGGAACGGATGGGATGGTCCTGATATTTTCCGTGATCACCTCGCCGGTGTAGCCGTCCCCCCGGGTGGTGGCCAGAACCAGCACCCCGTTTTCATAGGTCAATTCCACAGCCACGCCGTCCAGCTTGGGCTCTGCCGTATAGGTCAGGGTATGGGCCTGGGACGTTTTCAGACACCGGGCATGAAAATCCAGGATCTGTTGATCATTAAAGGCATTGTCGAGACTGAGCATGGGAACCGAATGGGGGGCCGTATCAAACGTGGTCAGGGGCGGGGCTCCGATGCGCCGGGTGGGGGAATCGTCCGTGACAAGTTCAGGAAAACGGGTTTCAATGTCAATGAGCTGCCGCAGCATCATGTCATAGGTCTGGTCATCAATGATGGGGTCATCCAGCACATGATAGCGGTAACTGTGTTCTGTCAGTTGCCGGCGCAAGGTTTGCGCCTCAATTTGACATCTGTCAAAATCCATTGGCAAGTTTCCCCGTAAGTTCCATGACAACGCCACAGGCCTGTTTACGCATGGCTTTAAACCTTTTTTTGTCAAAGCCCGGTTCCCAGGCGCCGTCTGCCCGGGCAAGGCTGTCGGACACCACAAGTAACGCAGCTATGGCGATCTTCCTGAAAGCGGCTGCCGCAAACAGGGCCGAACACTCCATCTCCACGGCACAGGCCCCTTTATCCTTGTACCAGGCCACCTTTTCGGGAGTTTCTCTGTAAATGGCATCCGTGGTCCAGATGGTGGTGTTGGCATGGGCATCAAGCTCAGCCGCCCCAAGGGCATCCCCAAGCATGGCGGTCAACGTGGTATCGGCATTGACCATTGGCAGATCACCACGCAGATCCATATAATGCCGGGATGTGCCCTCATCGGCCAAGGCGGTTTTCGCCACCACCAGATCCCCCACAGAAAGATCCGAACAAAGGCTGCCACACCAGCCAAGGACAATCACGGCACATGCCCCCTTTGCAATCAGCGACTCCAGCAGCATCACCCCATAGGGCGCCCCGATATAGGGACCTGTTACACTCATCCCCAAAGGTTCATCTTCCTTGACCAGCAGACTGCTGTTGAAAAAAGCGCGGGTTTGCCACTTGCCCTCCCCCTGGCGGATCAGCGCCATGTCCGGGTCCGCGCTGACCATCAATGCAGCCTTCCCCACGCACCCTGATTTTCTTTGCCCTGACGGCGGAATAATGGCGGAACTATTCAGGTCCGACCCTGCCGGATAGCTCATCTTTTACCTCATCAATGATGTCATACAACCACATGACATCTTCCACGGAAAGTCGCCCCGCCTTCATGGGCGCCCGGTCCGAGCCATCTTTTTTCTTTAGAATTCTGGGCCCCACCTGAAGTTTAGGTTCGCCTTTGCCATATTGCATAATGGAGATGATCAATCCGGTTTCCTCATTTTTCCATTCCGCTATTTTCTTATCCTGTTCGGGATCATATCCTGCCATATCCTATCTCCTTATATTAATGTATCAAAATTCCGTTGGGATCTATGGCCGTATCCAGTACCATTGCCCCATCAATGGGATCAAGAATTTTGCGCCACTGCGTGTTCAACTTGTCAATTTCCGCTTTTTCCCCAATGGCCCACAAACACCCACCGCCACCGGCCCCGGTGAATCTGGCCCCGCAGCCTTGCGCCTTTGCAGCTTCCCACAACATTATGCCGGTATTATCCAGCACATCCGGGGTCATCTCACAACGAAGGGCTGTTTCCTGGTTCATCAACTGTCCGGCCTTTTTAAAGGAAAATGCTGCCAAAGCAGTGGTGAACTGCCGTGTAAGACCGCTGATCTGTTCAAATGCATCATAGGCCCGGCCGGATTTAAACTCATTCACCCACCGGGAATTCACCTCACTGGACTCATGGGGAACACCGCCATAGGCCACAAGAAAATGGGGGTTCAGTTTTTCCATTTTGTCATATGAATCAAATACCGGACAGCGCTCAAACCCAGGGCCTTTGTGTCCAAATCTCCACTCCCACAGGTTCACCCCGCCAAACGCTGCAGCGGCCTGGTCCTGGACCCCGCACAACACACCTGCCACAGCCCCTTCCAGATAATGGGCCAACCAGGTAATATGTTCGGGATTGATCTGTTTTTCCAAGGCCGTATAAACAGCGGCAATAATGGCCACGGCCGCACAGGATGACCCGCCAAGGGCACTTCGAACAGGGGATTGGGATTCAATGTGAAGGTGCACCCCATGGGCATTAAAATACTGAAAAACGGCAAACATCAACCCCATGGGACCATCCCATCCTCTGTCATCCCGGCTGCGGTCAATGGTGTCAAACCCCCTGGAAGAAATTTTAATCCGTCCTGGGTGTCCGGGCGACAGATAGACATGGGTTCGCATGTCAAGGGCCAGGTTCAGGGTGGCCGGCTTAAGATGTGCCAGGGGCAGATAAAATGTGGAAATATCCAGGGTACCGCCAAAATCAATGCGGCAGGGTACACAAACGTGTACCTGTTTTTTTTCAAGTAAAGGTGCAAGATTCATATTTTTCAGATCTCATGGTGTGTAAAAATTTCAAACTATTGAAATATCGCCCGATATGAAAGGGAATAAAGGACTCAAGCAGGGTTTCACCCTCCTGGATGGCAGCGGGAGAAAACTTGATCCGTCCTGCCCGCTTCATCTCCACGGTATTGATCCAGGACAACTGCTTCAAGGTTCCTTTGGACACCCAGCACCCCCGGGCGCCGGCACCGAACGATCCGGCCGGCTCCTGTATCCGGTGAATACGGCCTTTGCACCTTGGACAGACAACCTGCCCCGCTTTGAAATCAAACCAGAGCCGGGCCGAATCAACATCCTCTAAACGGGCACCACAGGCTTCACACGGATCAAGTCCCGGAGAAAATCCAGACAAGCGCATAAAACGGATCTGAAACAGCAGGCTGATCACTTGGGTGGGAATGGCCCCATCATCCACCATTTCAAGGGTCGTGTAAAGCAGTTTAAAAATATCGGGCTGGGCCTTTCCCTCTTCCAGCCACTGGGTGACGATTTCCGTCCAGTAGGACGCATAGGCCGTATTGACCACATCATACCGGATATGGGAGAACCCCTTTTCAAGGACCGTCTGGCACAAATTGATCATGGCATCCTTGTTTTTTCTGGGAAAGGCGCACTGGATATGATTGACCGAAAACAGATCCATGGCACCTGAAAACCTGCGCACGCTTTTTTTTGCGTTTTTTGCCATCACACTGATCTTTCCTTTGTCCTGGGTCAGAAAGGTGATGATCAGGTCATGATCCCCATATTCAATTTTGCGAAGCAGTATGGCATCTGTGTTGAAATCGCCCATATTGTTATCAAAAGCCAAGGAGCAGTCTTGTAATTGTGAAGTAGCAGTAAACGCTGATAAGGTCCATGGTGGTGGTGACAAAAGGACCTGTGGCCACGGCCGGATCAATATTGATCCGCTGGAAAATCATGGGCACCGATGTTCCCACAAAAGCAGCCACGGTCATGGAAGACAAAATTGAACATCCAACAACCAGGGACAATGCCCAGGAAAAGGATTCAGCCATGAAACTCAACTTGGCCACTGCCGCAATCAAACAGCCATAGGTGATACCCAAAATAAATCCAACCCCAAGTTCCCTGGAGATGACCTTGACAAAATCCCGGATATTCACCCGGCCCGTGGCAATCCCCCGGACCACGATGGTGGCGCTCTGGGTACCGATGTTGCCCCCCATGCCCATGATAATGGGTATAAACGCCGCAAGTCCTGTCAACTGGGCCAGAGTGGACTCAAACCGGCCGATGATAAAGAAGTTGGCAATCCCGCCAATGCAGCTGGCAAACAGCCAGGGCAAACGGATCCGGGTGCCTTTAAGAACAGATTGGGTCTCAACATAATCATCCCCCACACCAGCCATTTTCAACATATCTTCGGTAGCGGTCTCATGCAGGATGTCAATGACGTCATCCACGGTAACAATACCGATAATCCTGTTGTCATCATCCACAACCGGTATGGCCAGAAAATCATACCGGGAAACCAGACGGGCCACCACCTCCCTGTCCGTGTAAGGCTTCACCGATACAATATCCTTTGCCATAAACGATTTAAGGGGCTTATCAGGAGATTCCACCACCAACTGGCGAAGGGAACTGACCCCCACAAGCTTGCCGTAATTATCTATCACATAGATGTAAAAAGGCATCTCAACATCAAGATACTTGTTCTGCAGAGCTTCGATCACTTCTTTTGCCTTGACGTCTTCTTCCAGGGCCACGTAATCTTTGACCATGAGGCTGCCGGCAGTATCTTCGTCATAGCTCATGATCTGTTCGACATTGTCCGATTCCTCCTTTTTCATTTTGGACAGAATCTTGTCGGACAGTTCCTCATCCAGACACCCGAGCAATTCGGCAGCATCATCCGAGGGCATATTGTCAAAAACAGTCACCAACTTATCAAAATCAACGTTTTTGACAAATTCAACAAAGGTATTTTCAGGCAGATGTGAAAACAGCAGCGCGATATCTTCGGGATTGTCCAGCAGATTGAACAGCTTTTCCTGATTCAGTGGGGTCAGATTTTCAAAAACAATGGACAGATCTGCCATGTGGGTTTTTTTTATGATATTGAGCAATTGCCTGTTGGCCCCCCGGCGCAGCAATCTTGTGATGCTGTTCTCAAGTATCAAAATCTGTTCTTTTTGCATGGATAAATGTCCTTTAGGCAAACAGCATTGAAAGGATTTAAAGCATGATCTCAATGTGTGCGCTGTTTTTCAGATTTTCCATCCACTTTTTGAACTGGGCCTGCCCATGCTCCCGGTACAGAATATCCTGGATCTTTTTTTCCACCTCTTTCTGGACAGATCCCTGTGCCTGGGAAATGATATCCGCCACATAAAGGATCTGGAACGAAGTCCCCATATCAACGGGCTTGGTGTATTGCCCCTTGCCAACCCCATGAAGCGCCGCTTTAATTTCCTCACTGAAGCTTGATATGTCGAACTCACCAAGCTCTCCACCGGAGGACGCATTGGAGCCGATGGAATAATCTTTGGCAACTTGTTCAAACGCCACCTTGTTGGCCAGTTTTGCCTGAACCGTGGAAAGATCCGTTGCATCCTTTACAATTATATTTTTCAAATGATATGTCTTCTTACCCTTAAATTCCTGATAATGGGTGTCGTAATAGGCCGTTATCTCCTCATCCGTAACAACGATCTTGGAACGAACGGCCCTTGAAACAGTCATGCTCTCGAGAATCTGCTCCCGAATTCTTTCACGGTATTGCCCAAGGGTTATGCCTTGTTCAGCCAGGACGAGTTTCAGTCTTTCCTGGTCAAGATTGTGCTCTTTTTTAAAATTTTCTAGGGCATTGTCCACATCCGTGTTCTCCACGGTGATGCCCATTCGTCTGGCTTCCTGAACCACCAGGCGGCCCTCCACCAGTTGATTAAGCAACTGGGCGTACATTTGCGCCATCAACTCTTTTTTCCGGGCCGAAGACTCCTGGGATGTCTCAATATTTTTCCGGTATGGGGCTGCAGCCATGTCAAGCTGAGACAGGGTAACAATATCATCATTTACAATGGCAACAATCCGGTCAACCACCTCTTGGGCAAAGCAAGTTACCGTCCAGAAAACCCCTAGCATAAAAACCATCAGGCCCATGGGCCTTAACCTTATGTTTCGTTTTTTTTTCATACATCCACCTCGTTTGTTGTGGGCTTGCGGCCCTGCCTATCACTTGATCATTGCGTTTCAGCGGTTATTAAAAAGGTCCTTAATGCTGGCTTGCCAATATGCACAGGATAACGGGCGTGTAACCCCTGCAACCATTCTCCAAACACTTTCCGGCTTTTTTCTATCCGCAGGTTGTACACCAAATCTTTTTCATCCATCATTTTTAAATTCTCATTGTCCAAGGCTTTGGCCTGCCCGGCAAAGCGGTCATAAAAGGCAATCATGTCCCTGGGATGAATTTCCTGGGACGCAACCAGATCCTGCATAATTAATTTCTGGATGACCAGATCCTTTTTAAACCGTTTTTTCCAAACAGGATATGGTACGGCCCTTTCAAGAAGTATCTGTTCAAAGCTGTCTTCGGGATAGTCTTTCTTAAAATCGGCAACGGCAGCCTCAAGGGTTTTGTCACTGACGTCAATCCCCCTGGCCGAAGCTGCAGCCAGAAGCACAGCCTCATCACACAGATCGGAAACAAGATCCAGAACCATGGCATTGTATTCACTGGGCCTGTCTTTTATATCATAGGGGTAGTTGGCCTGTTTGACCTCCAATTCCCGGGCAAAATCCACCGGGCTGATTTCCACGGTACCCGCTTTGATGATATATGCTTTTCCTTGATCTTTTTTGGGGTCCGTACACCCGGATCCAATGAGAATTGCAATACCTGCTGCCATAAGCAATAAAGGGTCCAAAAACAAGCGGCTGTACCCCGCCCTTGGAAATCCATTGTCCCCTTTTATGCCATACCAATTCGTTGCAATGCTGCTCATTTTATATTCCAATTGTAACTCACTGCCATAGGCCTTAATTTAGTTTGGCAGTTTTCCTTTTACTTAATAATTCAGTTTAAATTTTGGAAACTTTTAGCATTAAGCCTATTTTTTGGCAACCCTTGCCTATACGCCTGATTGGGGCAATCAGAACTGACAGGTTAACCGGACAAGGGAAAATGACAGGCCGTCAGATGCCCAGGGTCATCATGATGGCAGGCAGAAAGGGTTGGTACCTTTTCAAAACACAGGGATTGAGCCACAGGACAGCGGGAAGAAAATCTGCACCCCGGCGGCGGATGTTGGGCTGAAGGAATCTCACCTTTAAGCGGGATTCTGTTTGAAATATGGTCTGGATCTGCTACGGGGACAGCCTCCAGCAATGCTTTTGTATAAGGATGGCCCGGATGTTTATATATGTTTTGGGCATCGGCAATTTCCATGATACGGCCCAGGTACATGACAATGATACGGTCGGACATATGGCGGACCACGGACAGATCATGGGAAATAAACAGGTATGTCAGGCCCATTTCAGACTGCAGATCCAGTAACAAATTCAAAATCTTTGACTGAACCGAAACATCCAGGGCAGAAACCGGTTCATCGCAGATCACGATCTGCGGGGTCATGCTGATGGCCCGGGCAATACCGATGCGCTGGCGCTGTCCCCCTGAAAACTCATGGGGATATTTGGTCAAATCCCCGGAATCAAGACCCACCTGATCTAGTAATAACTTGATCTGTGTGAGCGTTTCCTGTTGTGACACCCCATGAATGCGAAACTTTTCTTCCAGAATCTGACGCACGGTCTGTCTGGGGTTTAAGGATTCAAAAGGGTCTTGAAAAATCATCTGGGCCCGGGTTGAAAACGCTTTACGTTTTTTCCGGGTCATGGCAGACAATGGTTTTCCATCTAGAAGAATGCGGCCCTGGGTCAAGGGATACAACCCCATGATACACCGGCCCAACGTGGTTTTTCCACATCCGGATTCTCCCACGATACCCAGGGTTTCCCCGTTGAAAACTGAAAAACTGACATCATCGACTGCATGGACATTACCGGTGTGGCGCAGGAAAACACCCGAGGTGACCGGAAAATATTTTTTCAGATTCTGGATATCCAGAATCGGTCTATCAGAGTTTTCTAAATATGGGAACACGGATTGTGGCAACAGAAAAAAATAAGACCCATAGGCTTAAGGCCCATGATCAGAATTAAATCTGCCACAGATACGCCGGATTTTAAGTCACCATCAAGGCACGCCAATGGACGCATATTGGTTATATGTGTCCTTTTTATTTTGATCATGGGCCTAAATTCCCACCGGACAGATTTTAGAGCTTGTTTGGTAATTAGGGAATCGAAGTGAAATCTCATGAAAATTGGTTCTCATTTTCATGGAACTGCAGCCGATTCATCAATTACCAAACAGGCTCTTAGAGAAAAGGCAGAAAATATGGGCACCAAAAAAGGGTTTATGAACGGAACCATTGTTCAAAAACCCTTTGAAAATAGACTTACTGGACAGTTACGTTGACCGCTGCAGGTCCTTTTTGTCCATCCTCCACATCAAAAGTGACCCGGTCACCCTCATTAAGAGATTTAAAGCCTGTTGCATTGATGCCGGTATGATGCACGAATACGTCAGGTCCCTCCTCCTGTTCTATAAATCCGTATCCTTTTGCATCATTAAACCACTTTACGATCCCATTTGCCATTGCGACTCTCTCCTTACTTGTAATGAATAAATTTAGTTTCAAACTCAGGTTCTGCAACGCCGAAAATGGGGTCCAGCCCTTAGAACGAAACTTTCAAAGCCCTGCAATTCGCAGCTTTGCCTGTATATTATTAGCTTTTGCTTAAAAATCAAGGATTATTTATTAAAATCTAATTTTTTTTCGCCACCACGAACCAAATGGCATGCGGCAAAATGGCTGGAAGAGACAGGCGTCAGCCGGGGGCGGTGGTTTTCGCACTGTGTCAATGCACGTTTGCAGCGTTTGGCAAATCGACATCCGGCCGGCATTTCAGACAACGCAGGCACATTCCCGGGGATGGTGGGCAGCGGTTTTTTCGCTGTGTGCGCCAGGGAAGGCATGGATTGTAACAGTCCTTTGGTGTAAGGGTGAAAGGGGTGCCGAAACAGGGTTGTCACGGAAGCGCTCTCAGCCACGGTACCGGCATACATGACAATGACCCTGTCACAGTTTTCTGCGATCAGTCCAAGATCATGAGTAATTAAAATCACAGTCATCCCTGTTGTATCCCGGAATTGAAAAATAAGGTCCATAATCTGAGCCTGTACGGTTACATCCAATGCTGTGGTGGGCTCATCGGCAATGAGAATATCCGGTTCACAGGCCAGTGCCATGCCGATCATTACCCGCTGGCGCATCCCGCCGGACAATTGATGGGGATACTTTTTCATGACCTGCCGGGCATCGGAAATCCCCACCTTTTCAAGCATCTGCGACGACGCTGTATGTTTGTCTTTTGTTCCCATGTCCGGGAAATGCAGGGAGTAAATTTCTGCAAGCTGACGGGCTATGGTATGAACCGGGTTCAATGCGGTCATGGGCTCCTGGAAAATCATGGATATTTTTTTGCCCCGGATTTTGCGCATGGCGTCCATGGGAAGGTCAAGCAGATTTCTTCCGTTAAACAGGATTTCACCATTTTTGATTGTTGACACAGGCTTTGGCAAAAGCCGCATTATACCCAAGGCGGTCACACTTTTGCCACACCCGGATTCCCCGACAATACCCAGTATCTGGCCGGATTTGAGGTCAAAACTGACATCATCCACGGCAAGGACCTGTCCCTGGCCAGTCTGAAATGCAACCCCAAGGTGCTTCACGGTTAGAAGCGGTGGGTGATTTGTTTGATTCATTCCGATGGGATCTCTCTTCTATATTTATCATCAATGATGGTGACCGCCGCCAACTTCTGTTTCGCTTTCATGGCGGTAAGGGTCTGTTTCCGAATATGATCATCAATCCAGAAAAGCCCGCCCGTAGTCGATGCAAAAGGATCAAACAAACCATTGGACACAGGGGTGCCGTGACATTTTGGCAACCGCATCCATCGCCAGTAGGCCAGCCGGACATAGGGCACCATATAGGAGGGTACATAGGCACAGGTATCATGTATCTTCTTTTGGATCGTTTTTGATAAGTTGATGCGTTCCTGCTCATCCAGACTGTCCCGGTACTGATCAATGAGCCTGTCCAGTTCAGGATCATCCGTGTTGGTTATGTTATTGGTCTGGGGTTTATGCGCGTTGTCCGAGTGCCATCCCTGCCAAAAGGAGGGCCGCATGCTGGTACTCCAGCCCATCCAGGCCACATCGTGTTTTTTCTCCAGGGTTTTCTTGAACATGGCCGTGGGATCAAGGCGCTCCAGTTTCAGGTCGATCCCGGCCTTAAGCGCGTCTTCCTTCAAGACCACAAGGCGTGGCATATGCGCTTCCATGTAATAGGTCACAGTAACGGAAAACCGCATATTTCCTTTTTGCCAGATGCCGTCCGGCCCTCTGTGCCAGCCCGCCTGGTTCATCAGTAATTCAACCCTTGAAATATCGTATCCACGGGGTTTAATCGTGTAATCCGTATATTCTCCATATCCGTAAAAGGCCTGGGGCAAACGGAAATAATCCCCCCTTAAAACCTGATGGATCACCTTATCCATGTTCATGGCATGGGCAAAGGCCTGGCGGACTTTAATATCCTTGAATATGGGCCGGTCCAGGTTCAGCCACAGCCCCCTGGACGGCTGTTCCAGATCATTGAAAAACCAGATCCGTTCCACGTATCCGTTATGAATAACCGGGGTGTTGGATTTCTGATGCCAGAATTTGGGCAGCACCATACCAAATGTATCCAGCCGGCCTTTCTTAAAATATTCCCACTGCATGTTAACATCACGGATTACCGTAAAAATCACCGAATCCACGTTAAACCGGTTTTTTAAATACCGCCGCTCCTTTGCCCACCACTGTTTTTTCCGGGAAAACCGGATAAACCGCCCTTTTTTAAAATCACTGATCTGATAAGCTCCGGTATTGGGTACAACGGCCCAGTTGAACCGGGATACAAAATCATCTGCCAAGATTTTAAAAAAATGTTCAGGCGTGGGACTGATGCTCAGTTTCAGATAAAGGTCAGGCACGGCCTTGGTGCTTTTTACCCCAATGGTATAATCGTCAAACGCAGTAACAGATTCAATCTCCCGGGTGTAGTAATCATTATACCAGGGCGCCACAATATGTTCGGACCGCATGAATGTAAGGGTATACACGTAGTCCCTGGCGGTTACCGGCACCCCGTTTGACCACCGGGCATCAGGGTCCAGCTTGAAATACATGGTCTTTTTATCAGGGCCATAAGCCCAGTGGGTGGCAAGCTCGGGGATAATACGCCGGGAGAAAGGATGCAGATTGATCAAAGAGAGCTGGTTGTCCAGAATTGCACTTCTGAAAGCGCCGTTGGAATCCGGTCCCACCACCCTGAAGGTCATGGGAAAATTCGTGATGGCCCCCCGGAGTACCCCGCCTTTTTCAGCATTGTCCGAGGCAAAGACCGGGTCTGTATTATTGGTGCGCCACCGGATTTTGTCAGGTAACTTTTGATACACCAGGGGCGCAAGCCCTTCATTGGAAGGGGGAGCCGATGGGGTCGCCTTTGAAGGCCGGTCAGATGAGCATCCGAACAGTCCCCCCAAAAGGCAAAGAAGAGAAATACCCCATCCTGAAAATAAAACCTGTCTGAATATCACCATTTTTCCTTGATTTCTAAATAATGTAATAAAATAATACAGCAATTGTTAATCCGATCCAAGGGGAGTTTTCATTCCATGATCCGCCATCAAGCGGTTATCAATTTAGGTCCATGCTCATGGAATCCGTGAACAATTTCGCTGAGAGCGTGTTTGATAATTAGGGGATCGAAGCGAAATCCCATGAAAATGAGAACCAATTTTCACAAATTTTCTGTGAATAGCCGGACTATTAACATAAAA
>PDWI01000455.1_pt1 | contig 66218 bp, 60 predicted proteins | sample 1430891 | NCBI WGS metagenome assembly PDWI01 (sample SAMN01162508, study PRJNA174530) | Oral metagenome, whole genome shotgun sequencing project. | biome: Marine environment; feature: Marine mammal; material: Swab sample of the gingival sulcus; isolation source: swab sample of gingival sulcus...
CGTCGACGTCCTGTGGGCCCTCCTACGCGACAACCGCGTCTTCACCCCAACCAAACCCGAGCCCCGAGTGGCTTGACAACATCATTGAGAATCCACCGATGAGCCGGGTGAAGGTCGGGCGACCGTGCTCGACGCGACGTGAGTTGTTGAGGACCCGAGGCTCTCCCGCAGCGCACTCGCCCGCACCAGCAAGGCGGCGTGGGCGGTGAACACGCCGGAGGGCAGAGCGTGAGCGCGGAGTGTTTCAGGTCGGATGGACCTGCTCGACGATCGCGTGCCCGCGTGGGCCTTGTCCGCGGCCATGGTGTCCAAGACGCCTGGGTCGGCGGTGATGACGGCGGTGGTGAAGAAGGCGTGGAAGCGCCACACGTCGAACAGGGTTTCCTGTCCGGCGGTCGTGTTCTCCTCAGTATTGACGTCGGGTATCCGTCGGACAGGTGTAGCCAGCGCGGGCACCGCCCATCTTGGCGCACCCAGCGGCCCGGTCGGTGTCACTGCCGCAGCCGTGGGCCTACCAACCGCCGCCATCGGGGATCCGCCCGACCTTCTTGACGTCCAGGATCCGCCGGGCCGACGACTTCTGGCGCCCTAACACCAGCACCCGGCGATGACCGGCTCAGGCGTCGCGGTCGGGCTGGTCCCGGGCCAGGCTCAAGCGGTCGTGCAGCCCGGATTCGCCGTGTTCGCGGTAGCGGGTCAATCACGTTTAAAGACAACGCCGGGATACCTCGGCCTGAGCGGCTGCGTGAGCAATGGGACGGACCCGGCACCGACAGACCCGCCGAAGTCGGCCTTCCGGGGTCAGACGGAGCGCTACGGTGGGACATGAGGCAGGTTCCCTTCGGCTGACTCGACGTGATGACGGCTCGATACCCTCATCCCGTCGCCCCACGGGCCTGCCTCACCTCAGCCCACTACTCGTGTCACCAAACTCCTGCCCCCGCAACGACTGTGGCAGTCGTAGGACGTCGTGGAGGAGATCCTCTGGGCAGATGGCCAGCAGGGCGCCTGCGCTACCAGTGGCCAAGTCAGCGCTCAGACGCAGGTTGAAAGCGCCAGTCAGCATGTGGGGGGACCCTGGGTCGTCGGCATACCGGCCCGCAAGCGAAACCACATGCCAGCCCAACCGTTCTAGGTGCAGTCGCACGGCGGGGTGTCGTTCGCCGCCAACTCGGCGCAGAGCAGCTAACAGGCCAGCCCGTCCACCGAGAAAGCCAGCACCGACTACTTGGGGCACTCGCGCAGCGGTGAGCATTCCGGTCGTCAAGGCAATGAGTTCGCTCGTGACCTCGTCGTTCCACCGATCGACAGCGCCCGGTGCGGCGGCCGAGCCAGCACCGAGACGTTCCAACGCGCAATGCGCTGCGAGACCGATCGCTGCCGAACCGATCCCGACGTAGGGCAACAGGCGGCGCCCGTGTCGCGCTGTGAGCGCGCCGTGATCAATCTGGCAGTGACGTGCATCAAGCCTGATCGCTTGCACCGCAGCCGATCTGAGGTCGATGCCGTCAACGACGAAGCCTAAGTCGAACAACCGCAACAAGACGAGGGCCAAGCCGGCCCAACCGCGTAGCAAGCCCGGGGCATGGCCCAGCTCAGCTTCCAGCTCAATGAGATCGTCCAACCTTGGCGCCCGGTTTTCATCGACGTCAAGACCGAGCTCTACCGCACGGTTGAGCACGTCCAGGCATTGGTGCACCCATGCTTTGGCTGCTTCGTCCGCCTGGTGGAACTCCAACAGGCCCGCGAGCTCAGCGTAGGCCAACGCCTTACCCGCGCAACCATGTTCCCACCACGGCCCCAAGCGTTCAGGGATCGACCGGTCGGCAGCTCTAGTCACAAGCTGCTGAGCGACCTCGCCGCGACCCAGCAGGGCCAGGGCGAGCGCGACGCCGAGCTCGCCCTGGGCGAATCCTCCTGTTACCGCACCAGCCCGTCCACCGAGGGCTCGCTCGCTCAGCCAATCGAGCCAGACCGGCGGCACCTCGCCACCGGCCGCGCGAACTGACAGGATCACGCCCGCCGCTCCATACAACAGACCCAGACCGGCATCCGGGCGGGAGAAGGCCGCAATGTCGGCGGGGAAGAGCCGATCGAGACGAGTCGGCGTGGCCGAAGCTTGTACCCCAGCCAGCAGGTGCCTGACGATGTCGCCGCTCGAAACGTCATCTCCTGCAGTCGCAATAGCCTGGCAGACGTAGTCGTCGGCAACCACACCCAGGTCAATGAGGCCAGTCACCTCGATCCGCTCACGCAGCTCCGGACGCCAAGTCAACACGTGAGCGGCCGAGTTCAGCAAGGTGAGACGCAGATGCTCGAGCGCCAGCCGATCACTGGCTGGCCCGGCCTCTCCATCCCCAAATCCTGGGGCAGTCAGTCCGGTGGCCACTCGTCGGCCGTCGAGGCCAGCCGACTCGTAGTCCACTAGGACTACACCCGCCTCGGTCTCCAGGATGTTGCTCGGGTGCAGGTCGCCGTGCACGATGCCGTGTTCGGAGAGTCGGTCGACTACTTCGCCGACGCGGGCAATGGTGCGATCCACCCATGCGGCATACGCCCGGTTCAAGCTGGCCGAAGCGTCTGGGCGGTGACCTGGATGGCGCTGGGCCATAGTGCGAGCCAGAGTCGGACCATCGACGTGTTCCATAACTAGGAACTCGCTTTCGCCAGCGGCGAAATAGCCGACGAGTCCTGGAGCGCAACCAGTCCCGGCTAGCCGCTCTAGGACATCACGCTCGTGTCGCAGTCGGGCCCAGGCATCCGCCCCACCGACATCGACCCCGGCATACCGGCGGGCTTCTTTGAGCACCACTCGGCGCCCGTCACCCCACCGAGCTCGATAGACGCCGCCGGCGTTCGAGCGATGCACAAGAGACACCTCGGAGACATCGATCTGCTCGTCAGAGACCCGCGCCAGCAATGGGCGCAATGCCTCCGGTGGCACGACCCCCTTCCCTACCCGCCCACGCCGATCGGGTTCGAGACCATCGACCCCCAGCACACCGGGAACCGAGAGTCCGCTTCTGGTAGGTAGCCAAGTCGTCGTGAACGCGCCGTAGCGCAGGTATACCGGGGCGTTCGCAACTCTCACCTCCCCGGAAACACCCGGCCCTGGTTCACCGCCAAGCGTGTCAACCAAGGCCGCGACGAAGCGGACCAAGACCGACTCGTCGGAAGGGTATGCCGTGACCACTTTTCCGCTCGCGGTGGGCGGGGCGTACTTTTGCTGGCTAGCCTCCACGAGCGCCCGTGTGCGCAAGGCCTTGACCGTCACACCGTACTTCCAGGCCAACCGGACCACCCGACCGACCACTGCTCGGGCACGGTTTGGCAGGGCCGACACGTGGACCTTCCAGCCAGAAGGAGGCAACGAACCAGGAGCCCGAAAACAACTCCACGGGCCGGACTCCACGAGCGTCCAACCGTGCGGCGCCTCCGCCCCGGTCGGGGCCACCCGTTCACTGCTATCACGGACACAGGGCGCCCAGAGCACGTCGTAAAAGAGCGAATCCGCAGCCACGAAAGGCAGATAGTCGCGGCTGCGCCACGCACCCATATGCTGATCCGCACCGATCGTCGACCGTCCTGAGTGCACCATCGAAGGTCCTCTGTCTCCGATCCGGGATCCACACGATCGACTCGCATGGTGATCCTGATGTCCGAGAACACTGTTGCTGTAGTACCTCGCGTCAGCAGCCGGACATGACCGTTGTCACACCGGTGGTGTCCTGGCTGAGCGAATGGTTCACAGTCGTGCGGCTAACCCAGAACTCTTGACAGCTGTCAGCATCGAGACCCTGTTGCGGTCACGAACGGTTCGTGACGGCTCACTCTGCCGGAACACCTGCCTAGATTCCTAACGTCGAAGCATGCAGTCGACAACTGTCCACGCGACCCGGTCCATCGCAACGCCGGACTCGCCACCGCCTGACGCGACGACCCTGGCCCATCTGGCCGTGCTGACCACCGGCGCCCTCGCCGGCCCGGCCACCGACACGGCGGCCCTGCGGATCGCCGTCGAAGACGCCACCCATGTCACCCGGCTGAACACGGCTCTTGAGCTAAAGAGCCCGGACGTGGTCTTCGCCCCCCGTTCGGCCCAACGAGTCTCGACATCGGCTTCGGTGTTCGGCTATCGCGGCGGTTTGTCCTGCCCCGGAGACCGATTCGACCTCGGTGGCGACCGCATTCTCGAAGTAGAGGCGTATGCCGTCAGCCGCTTCCTCCTCGTGGGTGGACCGACCCTGATCCGGGTCACCGGTTCGGAAGACCTCGACGTGTTGGCCGCCGACGCCGACCGTGCACGCGATACTGGGCTGTTCCCGATAGTGCAGACCAGCCCCGCCACGCAGTTGGCCGATCTACCGGCGTTCGGCTACCCGAGCGGGAAAGCTGCAGCGGGTCCCACCACCAGACTGTACGTGCGCTCGGACGGCGCTATCTCCGTATCCCCTTCCGGTGCCCGCCTGGCGCACATTGAGGACCCGAAGCTCTCCCGCAGCACACTCGCTCACACCTGGGAGGAGCTCGGTGGTGGCAACCCCTCCTGCCCCCTCACCCTGTCCGAAAGCATCGACGAGGCGAAGCGACAGGCCGTGCTCGCTGCTTCACCGTGGCTGCCGCGCTTTCTGGCTGCCGTCGCGGCGGTCCGAGCTCTGCGCGCACGGGGCATAGTGACCAATACCGTTTCCGGATTCGGCTCCCGCCTTTCGCCGCAAGTCCCACCGGAGGACGGCACAGCCCCCAGCGACCGGCCGGTCATTCTCTGGGGTGCCTCCGGCACTTTCGTGGTCGACCCGTTGAGTGCCCGGTGCGCGCCCTTGGACGACGTCCAAGCACACGCCTTCGAACAGTATCTGGATGGAGACACCGAGGCCGACGATCCTTCGGAGGTTCTTGGTGCCCGGGTGGGTGCCGCCTTGAGGCGCCTCGGATTCAAACACGCCCAACCCACGTGCCGGGAGGTGTCGGCGTGACAACGACCATCGTCAGCCAGGCCACGGCAGCAGTCGCCGAGCTCGGACCGCGAGCCCGACTCTGCGACCTCTACGACACGCAAGGGGGACCGATTTACCACGACATCACCTGCGCCGACGACAGTGAACTGCGCGAAGTACTCCTCCTGCTGCGTAAACACGCGCCGCAAGGACCCGTACTGGAGCTGGCAGCCGGTGCCGGCCGGATGGCTCTGCCAATCTTGGCGAGCGGGCGGGCGGTGACGGCTCTAGACGCCTCCGGCACTTTGCTCGGGATCCTTCAGCACCGGCTCAAGGAACTAGCCCCCGCCGCTGCCGCGCGCGCCGATCTGTTCGAAGCCGACGTGTCCTCCTTCGTCCTGGATCGGCAATATGCGGTCATCGTGCTCGGCAGCACGACAATCACGCTTGTACCACCACCGCGCCGACCGGAGCTCTACCGCTGCGTGCGGCAACACTTGCAGCCTGCGGGGCGATTCATCGTCACTGTGCCACTCCCAATCGAGCAGGCCGCCCACGTGCCCTGTCTGCACCGGATCGCCATTGGGATCTCCGGACGGCGTTACCACATGTACGACGAGGTCATCCCTGGCACGGACTACAGGACGGTCACGGTGATCCCGCACCTGGAGGACTGGCCTACCGAGGAGCCTGTGCCGGTCGCCACATCGCAGCCAGCACTCTTCGACGACCACTCGATCGAGGACGAATTGAGCTTCGCTGGATTCGAACTCATTCACGAAATCCCGCTCGGCGGACTGACCGAACGTCTCGCTGCCGGATTGCAGGTTTGGGAGGTGGCTTCATGAACATGCACCCGCATAGAGGTCTCTGGCCATCACTGCTCTCACCGGACGACCGGGATCGCGACGATCTGTGCCTGGTAGCGGCAGACGGAATGCGCGTACGCTTCGCTGACGGCCACGAAGCCTTGTGCGCCACGAGCGGGCTGTGGAACGCCAATCTCGGGTATGGCAACGAAGCCATCGCCGAGGCCGGCGCTCGTGCCCTGCGAGACGCGTCCTACCTCAGTGTCTTCCGCTATTCGAACAGCTACGCCCGACAAGCAGCTGACGCGTTGCTGTCACTTCCGGGTGCCGAACACTACTCCCGCGTGCTGTTCTCGACCTCGGGTGGGGCCGCCAACGATGTCGTGATCAAGCTCGCACGTCATGCGTCGACGCTGTCCGGCAAGGTCGACCGTCGCATCGTGGTCGGCCTGCTGGGGTCGTATCACGGGCTCACTTACGGTGGCTTCTCCCTCACCGGTGAAAACCTCGGTCAGCAGCTTTACGGGGTCGATCCCCGCTTCGTCCGCCACGTATCACCCAACGCGGTCGATGAACTCATGGACCTCTTCGAACGAGAAGGCCCACGGATCGCCGCGGTCGTCGTTGAGCCGGTCCTCGGAACCGGAACGGTCGAACTCGCCCAGGACTACCTGCAGTCTCTGGTTGCGCTCCGTGACCGCTGGGGGTTCCTGCTCATCGCCGACGAGGTAGCCACCGGATTCGGCCGCACCGGCCCCATGTTCGCGTCGTCCACCTGGCCCGGGCGTCCCGACGTCCTCATCGCCTCGAAAGGAATGACGAACGGCACTAGCGCTGCTGCCGCCATTCTCGTGGCCGGACACGTTGTCGAAAGGTTCGACCGTCAGCAGCACATCCTCATCCACGCCGAGACTCAGGCCGGTACCCCAGTGTCCTGCGCGACCACGCTTGCGACCATCGCTGAGTTCACCCGGCTCGAGGCCCTGGCGACTGGTGCGCAGGCCGCGAACATCCTCGACGCCAGCCTCGGTCAGCTCCAGCGGCGCCTACCGGCGCCCACCTCGCTGTCGGGCCGAGGGCTGTTCCGAACCCTGCACGTGCGCGACCCGGATATGCCACGCCAGAGGATCCCCGACAGCGGCGTCGCAGCGCTCGTCGCGGCGATCCGAAGGGCCGGCGCCGTCGTCCACCCTGGGCCTTCGGGGATCCAGCTCGTTCCGGCACTGACCTATACATCGACCGAAGTCGGGGAGCTCATGAACTGTCTGGCAGAGGGATTCGAGGAAGTTGCCCGTCGTGGGGACCTTTCTACTGCCGACAACAACGCTGCCGGGCTCCAGGAGGCATCGTGACCAACACCTGGTTCCCAGCCAGCGATGTCGTCGCTGCCGCCCTAGCCCACGGTGGTCGGCACACCGCCGTGCACTATGTCGATACCGCTGTCCTTGACTCCGAGATCGACCACCTAGTGCGGGGTTGGCTGGCCCGGCACGGCATACCGGCACGCAGCCTCACTGTGGTTCCGGTTCCCACCGCCACCGACCCACAGACCACCGTTCTCAAGCCGTACCACCCCGACGAAAACGTTGCCGTCACGACTGTCCTCGGCGGGGGAGCGGCAATGGATCGGGTCAAGCTGGCCACGATGCGCGGGTTGCGCCTCGAGGACCTCGCCCGGACCCGAAGCAACCTCAGCGTGCTCACCCCCGAAGTCGTCCGAAGTGCACCGCTCGTCGCCGTGCCAACGACCTTGGGAACCGGCGCCGAGGCCAGCGCCGTCGCGATAGCCGACATGGGAAGCCGTCGGCGGCTGATAATGGGACGCGCCCTCCGTCCCGCGGCATACGGACACGACCCGATCGCATATCGAACCCTTCCTGGGAAGCTATTGCGCGAGGGTCTGGTCGAGATCCTGTCTCGCCTGGCCGGTCCCTATGTCGGTGACCCACGCGGCGAGTCATTGGCCGACACCATCTGCCGCAATGCCATCCGGCGCCTCGTCAGGCGAGGCGACGACATCGTCGCGGCCCTTGATGCCGAGACCGCGCCTGCACCGACCGCCCTTGCCGAAGTCGCAGCGATCGGCGCCCTAAGCCACGCCGAACTGGTGCAACGTCCGCACTGCCCCTGGGGGGTCAAGCTCTGGGCGATCGCCAACGAGCTCAGTGCGGCGAGCGGAATGCCGAAGATCCCTGCCACGGTGGCCTTGTGGCCATCGTTCTGGGAGCAAGTGGACGTCGGCATCGAATCGCTGGGGCACCGTGTTCGACTCCGGGAAATCTGGGCGGACATCCGCGACGCGCATAGGGGTTCGCTACCGCCTGCCCCTGGTCCAGGCATTGCTGCCTTGCTAGAGCAGTGGTCGGTCACCGGTATCGATGCTACCGCCATCTCTATCGATCAACTCGTCAACCGGGTCCAACTGGCTTGGGGAGCAGGACTACCCATCCTTTCCGGGGTCCGTGACGAGGACCTTCGAGCACTGTTCTCGCAAGCCCGCAACGGAACGGTGGTTCGTTCCTCGGATGGGTTGGCCACGAATCACTGGCTACCTGCCCAATCCACCATCACGTCGAATCCCGGCGCGCCGATCCGCGCCGGCGACCACGCGGCTGCAGTCACGCCAGCCTGAAAGGAACCGTCATGGCAAAGGTCCCCCCACCCTCCTATCCGCCCTGTCCAGAAGCACACCCAGAACTCGGCCCACTGTCCCTGGACATCCAGGAACTCGAGCCCCTCGAGTCTCCGGACTGGGTCACCACCGGCAGCTTGGCTGCTGGCGGCGCGATCTTCCTGGTCTCGGTCGGCTTCGCCGTCCTTACCTAACGACCAGGGAGCAAATAGATCAGTTCCCGATATATGAAAGGACATTCAATGAGCAACACTCAGGAAAACAACCCGTCCGAGAAGCCGAACGAAACAATCGAACTGGACCTGCAGGACCTCGAGACCTTGGAGGCCCCGGGTTGGTGGACCGTCGGCGGCGTCGCTGTCGGAGTCACCATCACCGTGATCGCAGCCACCTGACGATCACGTCGTATCGGACTATTCGGCAATCACTGGAACTCATCCAGGTTTCCGTTTGACACTACCTACGAAAGGACAGTATCTCATGCCCAAGAAGGATCAAGATCAATCCACGCAGCAGGAGAGCGTCGAGAGCATCGACCCCACCGAACTCGAGCTCCAGGAGCTCGAGGAAATGTCTGCCCCCGGTTTCTGGGAGGGAGTCTCGATCGGCTGCACCATCGTCACCGCGGTCGTGACGGCAACCTGATCCGTCGCTCCATCTGAAGTTATGAAGCCTCGTCGGTCGGGGTGCTAACCGCACCCCGACCGAGGAAACCAAGGAACCACCCGATTTCGCCCACGGAGGGAACAAAAATGTTCGCTAATCTCGCTGCTTCGCAACACTCACGCTCGCGAGCCCGCGCCATGTCCGCGCTCAGCGCGGCGCTGCTGCGGAATGACCGAAAACTAGCCGGCGCAGCTACGTCGCGCCCGCAAAACGTCACACAGCCGGCGGTGGCCCGACTGGGGACCAGTGTGCTGACTGCCGTCTTGATGCTGACTCGCCGTTCAAAGGAGCGTGCAAAATGATCCAGCCCGTCCTCTCCTACGAGCACGTCACGAAGGAGTTCGGCGATGTCCGGGCCGTGGACAACGTGTCTTTCGAGGCCAGCCCCGGGCGAATAGTAGGCCTGCTAGGGCCCAACGGAGCGGGCAAGACGACTCTCATCCGGATTCTGCTCGGGCTGATCACTCCGACCAGCGGTCGCGCCCGGCTCTGGGGCAAACCTTACGAACAACTCCCGAATGCCGGTCGACGCGTCGGCGTGATGCTCGACGGAATGGGACCCGTTGTCGGTGCCAGCGCCCGCACCGAGCTACGGATCTGGGCCGATGCACTCGGGTTGCCGCAATCCCGGGTCGAGACCGTCCTGCAACTCGTCGGGATAGAGACAGCCGCCGACCGGCGAGCCACCACCTTCTCGACCGGAATGAAACAGCGGCTCTCACTGGCCGTGGCCCTGCTTGGTGACCCTGAGCTACTCATCCTCGATGAGCCCACCAACGGGCTTGATCCCGAGGGAATAATCTGGTTGCGGGGCTTGCTGCGCGTCCTCGCAGACGAGGGACGAACTGTCCTCCTGTGCAGCCACATTCTGGCCGAGATCGAAAAAACGGTCGATGACGTCGTCGTCATCAACAAATCAGTCCTGTTCACCGGAACGGCTTCCTCAATCGTCTCCCAAGCGGGGGATCTTGAAGAGAGCTTCCTGGCCCTGCTCCACCCCTCAGGAGGAGTTCATGTCTAGTTCAATATCCATCTCCCGCACTCCTGATCAGCTGTCACTCGGTAGGTCAACTCAGTCGGGTGTGCTGCGGGCCGAAGCACGCCGAGCGCTGCAAGGCCGCCAGCTCCGATTGTTCGCCGGTGGTGCCGTCGTCATGTGTCTCGTGACGTCTTACGCGTTGGCCGTCGGTGCTGGGGACAGCCAGCTCACAACAGATGCAGCCGCTGAACTGGTCGAGGAACAGGTCCGCAGCTGGATGATGACCTTCCTGTTCGCCGCGCTCTTCGCTTCGATGGTCTTCACCCGAGACCTCGGGACGGGTGCGTTGACTCGCAGCGTGCTTACCGCGAGTCGTCGTCAGGTGTTCATCGCAAAAACAGTCGTGGCCGCAGGCGCGGGCGCCGTCTTTGGTATCGGCGCCGTCGCGCTCGCATGGGTCACCACGCTCGGGATGAACTCCGCTCTCGGACTCCCCATCGTCTGGACCGCTGAGTCAACGCAGATCCTGCTGGGCGTTGCCAGCTGCTGCGTACTGGCCTCGGTTTTCGGTCTATTCGTAGGGATCGCGACCCGGCACGCCACTGGAGCACTGATGATCTTGCTCGTCCAAGCCCTGCTGCTCGAGCCCGGTCTCCAACGCCTTGCACCAGACGTGGCCAGTTACCTGTTCACGATCTCACTGAGTGCGATCTACCACGACGTTTTGCCCGGCCTGCTGGCGCTGCCGGTCGCTTGGGCCGTCGCCATCGGTTGGGTCGTCGGCGCCGGCTCACTCGCCTGGGTTTCCTTCAGGACCAAGGACATCGGATCGTGAGCACGACGACTGCTCCGAGCCATCCCGCGGCGGACGCTGCGGCGGTAGCGGTACCGCACGATCCGGTTCGTCTGGCCCCGGGGGTAGAACTCATCTCCCCCGGGCCCGACGGAGGCTCCTGGATCATTCAAGACGGACCAGCTCGCTACTTCCGAGTGACGCCCGACTTCGCCGCCGTCGCACAAGCACTCGACGGCCGCGTCGGTATCGCCGAGCTGGCCGAACGTCTCGGTCCGCAATGGAGCGCTGCCGACGTGCAGCAGGTCGTCGACCGCTTGGCTGCCTTTGACTTGCTCGGTGACCGCGACCCAACCGTCGTGGAACCCCAGCCCGGTCGGTGGAGATACGTGCCACCCCTGACCATTCAGTTCCGGGTTCTTGATCCTGCGAAGGTCTTGGCCCCTTTCAGCCCCCTTGTCGCTCGGATCATGAGCCGGCGCGGGCTGATGGCGCAGGCTTGCCTCGCCCTCGCCGGGCTCGCCTCACTGGCGTTGCGGCCGAACGAGGTGTGGCTGGCTGCGACCACGCCCTTGCCACTGATCTCCTACGGTTCGGTCGCCTTGGCTTTCGTGTTGGCCACTGCGCTGCACGAGTTCGGGCATGGAGCGGTGCTGACATGGCACGGCGGTCGGCCACATCGAATGGGTGTCATGCTTTTCTACCTGGCCCCCGCCTTCTTCTGCGACGTCTCCGAGGGGTGGCGCCTACCGCACCGATGGCAACGCGTGCAGATCGCCATGGCCGGAATCAGCACCCAAGCCCTCGTCGGCAACATCGCCGCCCTCGGCGCCTTGCTGCCAGCCGCAGAACCAATCCGCAACGAACTCATACTCTTCGCCGCCGGGGCCTACCTGGGCGGCTTGCTCAATCTCATCCCGTTCGTCAAGTTCGACGGGTACCTCGCACTGATGAGTCACGTGGACGTCCCGCGGCTGCGCGAGAAGGCCATGACCGACGCCCGAGCGTTCCTCGGTTGGCTGCTCATCGGAACCCGACGCTCACCAATACTGCCCCAGTTCCGCTGGGCGGTGGGTTACGGAATCGGCTGTTTGCTGTTTCCCTTCATCCTAGTCACCCAGGCGGTGTCGCTATGGTCAACCGCCCTCTCGCAGATCGGGGTGCTGGGTCTGATCGGCATGGTAGTCGGCATCGGGGGGGGTGTACTGGTCGTAACTCGCGGTTGGATCGCGATCATCCGGGACGGCTTGCAACACGGAGCCAGTCGGCTACGGATCATCCTGGCCAGCGCCTTGCTCCTGGCCGGTGCAACTGCCGCCCTCGGGTTGATCCAAGTGCCCCGCGTGGTCCAGGGCGGCTATTTCACGGATTCCGATGGCGTTCACTTTATCTTGCCGGCGGCGATCCCCGAAGGCGCAATGACTCCCGGAGATCCGGTCGATCTGTTCCGCAGCGGCATCTTCGGCCGCCAGCAAATCACTACCGCCCGGCTCGGGGACCCCACTCCGGTTCCACGCATCGGACCGATCAGCGCTGTTGCGCCGGTGTCAACCTCACTCACAACCACGTACGAGCACACCGTCACCCTGCAATCAATCGACACAACCGCCGCACCTGCAGGAATCGCCACTTGGACCGGACCACAGGTGCCCCTTTGGGTCTTTATTAGGGACACGTACATTCTTCCGTTGCGCTGAATACGAATCACACCAAGGAGAGACCGTGGATTACGGTATCATCGAGTACTGTCTCCAACAGACACCATTCTTTGACGTCGCCACCTCGGCTGACCGGGACTATGACCTCGTGACGGCGCCGCTACAAGAGGACTGGATCCGGATCACCGATCCGACTTGGTGTTATCAGAACCCGCTGGCGGTCGAGACCGTCGAGCAAGGGTGGAAGATCCATGTCTCCGCACACCTGAAGAACGATGAGAAAGTGCTGCGAATAGTCGCAGGACTGTGTTTCGAGCGGAACGCGCCGTTCAAGTTCTTGCGCTCAGCGACACTACTTGCCGCACGCAACAGTAAGTACGCCGACCGTACCTCCAGCGGTAAGTTCATCGCCATCTACCCCCAGTCCGAGGAAGCGCTCGCCACCTTGTTGGAGGATCTCGAGCTCCAGTTGGCCGGTTTCGATGGCCCGTCGATCCTCACCGATCTTCGGTACGCCGCAGCCCCGGTTTTCGTGCGCTACGGGGGTTTCGTGGAACTCTTCAAAACCGGCCCCGATGGCGGCCGCGTCCATTGTATTCGGCGCCCGGACGGCGTCCTCGTGCCCGATCTGCGACGTCCGTCCTTCACCATCCCTGACTGGGTAACCGTCCCCGACTGTCTCCAAGAACCCATGCGGCAGCGGCGCGAAGGGGCGACACGATTGCCCTTCCGCGTGGTACGGGCCCTGCACTTCTCCAACGGCGGCGGCGTCTACCAAGCCCTCGACCCAACCACTGGTCAGCCGGTTCTGCTCAAAGAGGCGCGTCCTGGTGCTGGGCTCGACGAGGTTGGCAACGATGCCGTGACCCGGCTGGAGCGGGAGCGCTGGGCGCTAGCCGAACTGGCCGGGGCGCCCTATATCCCAAGGTTGCTGGACTATCGACGGGGGAACCAGCACTACTTCCTGGCTAGGGAGTTCGTCGATGGCGAATCATTGTTGACGACGACGCAGACCCAGCACCCGTATCTGCCAGGAGCCCGCACCATGGCCCCCAGGGAGTATGCACAATGGGCTCTGTCCGTCGGCAACGAGATCGATGAGGCCTTGACCGACATGCATGCCCGCGGTGTGGCCTTCGGCGATGTACACCCCAACAACGTTCTGTTAGTAGGACCACAGAGCAACAGCGAAAGCGGGCGTTCCCGGATTGCCTTCATCGATTTGGAAACCGCCACGCCGACGGCCGAGGATGTGCCGCAACGGATTGGAGCGCCGGGCTTTCGGGCGCCCGCACATCTCCGAGGAGTCGCTGCCGACCGCTACGGCCTGGCCTGCCTACGGCTGGCACTTTTCCTGCCTGCAACGATCACACTCACCTGGGACGTGGGCCAGGTGTATCGATTACTGGCCGAGATCCACGATCGTTTCGATGACGCTGGGCTAGGGTCGGTGGTGCCGCTCAGTTTCGACGACGCCGTGCTAGCCGACCTAGGTCACCCCGAGCGCTACGAGGTAACTGATATCGCCTTCGGATCCAGTTCTAGTGCCTTGCCTGCTGCCCTCGAGCTGTCCACGATCACCGCGTTCACCCTGTCCGTGGCCACACCGGAGCGCACCGATCGGTTATACCCGGGCGCAGCGCGTCTCTTTACCGCGCCTGCTGGTTCGGTGAGTTTCGCCTACGGAGCGGCCGGCGTGGTCTGGACCTTGTCACGTTTGGGACATGTGGTCCCCGACGACCACTTGGAGTGGCTCTGTGAGCACGCGACCAGAGTGCCCCCCACATCCTCGATCGGGCTCTTCGAGGGTACTGCGGGGGTCGCCCTAGCCCTCGACGAGCTGGAGTTCCCAGAGATCGCCGAACAGCTCTGGGATCGCAGCCTTGAGGTCGAGTCGACTGAAGACCAACGCGGTAATCACTCGCTCACCAGGGGCAAAGCCGGCTTGGCCCTGGCCGCCCTCAGGTCCTCGTCTAGGCGACCAGAGTTGGCGAAAGAGGCTCGCCGAATCGGTTCCAAGTTGCTGGCCGATCGTAGCTGGGAATCGATGACCACCCTTAGGGATACTCCAGCCTGGGGCCTGACTGATGGCCCGAGTGGGCTGGCGCTGCTGTTCGTGCGGCTGTTCGAGACCGGTGGCTCAACGGACTACCTCGACGGCGCTCGAGCCGCGCTCGCATGCGAACTGGACCGCTTGTTCGAGGGTCATACGTGGAGCGTTCCGGGTGCCACCTGTCCGCCGGGCCCTTGGCAACGAGCAACCATTCACCGTGGCAGTGCCGGAACCGCGATGGTGCTGCGTGAACTCCTTGAACACGTCGATGACCCGACCCTGATGGAGCCCCTGTCCCGACTGAATCTGGCTCATGACGGCTGGCACTTCGAGCATCCGGGGCTGTTCACAGGCCGCGCCGGGATGATTGCAGCACTCCGACACGTCGGTTCCAGATGGCCGAATACCACTGCACGCATCGCCACTCAGGAACGACTGCTACAGCTACACGAGGTGCGGGTGAACAACGTGGCTGGCTACCTCGGTGATCACGGACTCAAGATGTCCTGCGACGTCGCCAGCGGTTCAACCGGAGTGGGGTGGGTACGCAGTGGTGGCACGATCCCGTTCTGTTTCGCAGATCCCACGCCGATGGACTAGCCGCGACTGCCCCGCAGCAGGTTTTCGACCACCACTTCTCGCAAGGCCTCATCGACGACCAGCCGCCGAGGACGTGCCCGGGCCAAACGCCCAACAGCGAGCCGATCCGCCTCACCTGCCCAGGAACCCACGCGAAGATGGCGAGTCACCACCGCATCCACGTCGTCGTTCATACGTCGTTGTCGCGTCGTTCACGATCACCGAGTTCGACCGTGTCCTCCCGGCCCCGAGACACCTCGACGTCGACTGTGCCGGCGCTATCGGTCAACACCCTCTAAGTGTGCGAACCGTGACGGGAATGTCGTGGTGACGTCCTTTCCCAGCGTCTGTGTCACAACCCCAAGTGGCTAGCTCATCTGTCCAGCCAGGGCCGTCTTGATGACCTGCTTGGCGATGGACGTCACCAGCCCGTCCGGGCCAGTCAGATCATCACCCCGGACCCGAGCAGCCTTCACCAGCTGCCGGACCACTGCCTACTCGACTTGTACCGGTGCCTTTCGCTTCCATGCGGCCTTATCACGTGAGCTCACACCCGTCACGATCTCGGTCACGCAAACCAACCGTCATCAGCGAACACCCGTACGACATGTCCAGTCAGTTGCGCCGAAAGCCCGACGATCTCGGATTCAGACCCGACTACACCCTGTTTTGCGATGAGCCGGTATACGCCTCGCAGGCAACCGCACGCTTGACGTACCGCTTGATCTCGCGGCCGCTCTTGGCCCTCTTGGGTTAGCCTGGCTGCGTACGCCTAGGCCGGCTCGTGGAACTCCAGCCAGGTGAGACCGTATACACAGCTCGATTGAGCTGCCAATCCCCAGCGCAGTTGAACCGGTATCGAGTCATGGTGCCGCTGTCGGCGGGGGATCGGTGCAAAGCCCGCGAGGGATCAGAACGGGGCCTCGCGACGCACTGAGGCTGAGGTGCGACGAGGCGTTCGTGGCTTAGTGCTTCGCGTGCACGTGCGGACGGCGTCGAGGCCGTCGGGCTTGGCGCCATGCTCGTGTGCTGGTCGTGTCGGGCGGTCGGTCTCGACCACCCACCCGCCATGCTCGGGGAGATCGGTGGCGAAGCTAGATCCGTGGCTGCCAGTTCCCCCGACATCTGACTCAAAGACAGAAAGCTGCGGTGTGGGAGTCGCAGTGGGTGCCGACACCGATGATGGAGTCGACGGCGCCTGCCCGCGAGTTTATTATCGTCTTCACCGCGTTCTTTGTTGACGACAGGCACTTTTCCGAACGAGATCGCGGTCATCCGACTCGTTGCAGCGGTGCTGATCGACGCCCACGCGAATGGCGGATCGACAATCGTCGCTACCTGCATGTGGGCGTGGTAGATCATTCAATCCAGTCGCCGCACTTGGCGTGGGGCAATGACCTACGGTCATTGCCCCACGCCGACTCGTAGATGGGAGTCCCGCACGCCTAACGACGTAGGTTCTGCCTCGCCAGTCGCCGAGTCCGGACCAACACGGTAACAACGAACAAGACCACGAGGATGGAAACGACCGCACGAGCAGTCGAGTCGAGTGTGAAGGACGGGAGGACAACTCCCGTCAAGACGACGAGCCAGAAGAACGGGTTCTTCGTCGTGACGAGCTTGGACATAGCGGCCTCTCTCATTGCTTGTGGAAGGCGATTCGGTGATGCTCTCCACCGGATCGGCTCTCACTACGATAGGTCGGCCTCCGGACTCGGCGGCAGGATCATCTATCATTGGTGTCGCATGACAAATGTCACCGATCCAGTCCCATTCTTTCACCGAGTGGTTCACAACTCTGGTCAAAGTGTTCCTGAGTAACCTAGACTCGTGTTATGAGCTCTCTGGCCGTCATAGTGCCGCATATGCCCGAACGACCCGATCAACTGTTGCGGTACGCCAAACTGGTCCGTGACGGATTTGCTGCCCGGCTATGGCAGGGCCAGGCCACCTCTGTTGATCCTTTCCATGGTTTTGCGTATGCCGCTGGTGCCGGTTTCAGGGTGCCCGTCGGATTGGCGGTCACTCTCATGCCGATGAAGCACCCTTTCCAAGCAGCAATGGAAGCACGCAGCCTCGCTACAGCGACGGAAAGTCACCTTGTCTACGGTCTCGGCCCTGCACCCGAGTTGTTCCAGACGCTGGTCGCTGGCGCTCCCTATCCGAGTCAGCTCAAAGCGGTTCGTGACTATGTCACAGCAGTTCGTGGTCTGCTCGACGGCGTTCCCGATGCGAGCACCACGCTGTATCCCGCCGGATTGCCATTGCCGGCCATGAATCATCCGCCCGTATCGCTCGGACTTGGCGTTCTTCGTCCGCGAATGGCTCGGCTGGCCGGTGAGCTCGCCGACGTTGCCATCACCTGGCTGGCGTCTGCGGACTACATCGGTGCAACCATCGTTCCAGCTCTCGCTGCCGGGGCCGACCCTATCGGCCGCGCTGCGCCCACGGTCTCGGCCGTCGTGCCGGTTGCGCTTCGCCGTCGAGGCCGCAACCCCTACCGGGTTCTCTTGGCCGGCAGCTATGGACATCTTTGCGCCCCGCACTACCGGGACATGCTCTCTCGCTCTGGGATCACTGTCGACCCGAACAAGCCGGGACCGGCTGCCAAGGAACTCCTGGACCATGGCTGCTTCATCTACGGAGACGCTAGTGAAGTCACCGAGCAGCTCGAACAGTTCGCTGCCGCTGGTGTAAGCGAGGTCATTCTCAACATGGCCGGAGTGCACGCAGTCGAAGGCGCGGACGCCGCCTACCATGAGGTCGTCGAGATCCTCGCTGCGCTCAAGACATCGACGGCGTCAGCTCGCGGGCTGGATGCAGATCCGATTGCTGTCGGCCTAGGAACAGCCCGGGAACGGGTGGACTCCCGCACCGGCTAACCAACGACGCCGCCATTTCGACGCACGGGTCGATACTCCCGATGTCGCAGTCTTCTTCGCGAGGATCGCGGTGGACACGTGGCACCTGGTGGCCCTGGCCAACCAGGTCGTCACCGAGGTCCGTCAGCGCGTCACCCGCTGAGCGGTTGGGCCGCCGGGGCACCACGAAGAGGAAAGCCTGGGTCAACCGGCACCTGCTCCTGACCGGCGACGAGCACCTCTGCCAGCGGCAACGAGCCCGGCTGAAGACGACCCTGGCCACCGAGGAAACCCACCGACGAGATCAGCACAGCCTGGGGCGTCAAGGAACACCTGCGCCTGCTGCTGAGCGAGAGCGACGAATGACGCATCCGCCGTCGCCTCGACGAGTTCTCCCGAGACGCTGTCGACGACACCCCCGAGACCACCCGGCTGGCCAAGACCATCGAGACATAGTGGCCCGCCATCCACACCGCCCCGACCATGAACGTCACCGTCCCCCGCACCAAGGGCTCCAACCGGATCATCAAGCAGACCACACACGTCGCCCGCAGCTTCCGCAACCACATCAACTACACCGCCAGATCACTGCTCAAGATCGACGGATTCAGACCCCAACTATCCTCTAGCCGTAGGTGTCTCGGGGTCCACGCCCGGCGACTCGGCGGCGCCCGCGCACCCACGACGGCGCGGCTGGCCCATCGACGACGAGTTCGGTGACCACACCGGGGCCGGCCTCTTCATCGATCCGACCGAGCACGACGGACGTAAGCAACCGCATCTGAGTGGCCCAGGCGGTGGAGTCGGCCCGAACCCGCAACGTCGACCCGTCGAAGCTGACCGGCATGACGTGGGCAGCTACCTCTGGGCCGACGATCGCCGACCACTTGCCGAGCACCGACCCGACCCGGACGTCGGCCTGCCAACCCCGATCGTCGACGAGTCTGGAGATCTCGTCGCTGAGCAATGATGGATCACGAGCGTCGGGCCGGGCACCACTGGGTCGACTCGAGCCGCTCTGACGTGGTCCGGGAACGGTGCGATTCCGACGCAGTGGACGCATCCCGGGCCGCAGACCTTTGGCTCGTGCAGCGTTTCGCACTCGGGCCAATGCCGCTCGGGCCGCCTCGTTGCCGTCGACTCCTGGGGCGGAGCTCTCCGTCTCGGGTGGGTCCGGCCCGTCGGTTGGATCACGTGGTGGCATGGCCGACCTCACCCTGCCCAATCTGACCCTGCCCAATCTCACCCAGGGTTACCGGAAAGCTCACCCCGGACGACCGGAGTTGCTCGGGCACGTCCGCCGGGACGGCTGCCGTCACGAGCACCTGTTCGCAGTCGGCCACCAAGTCGGCCAGGCGGGCTCGGCGATCGGAATCCAACTCGGCGAAGACATCGTCGAGCACGAGCACCGGATCGTCGTCGAGATCACGCCGTAACACGTGGTATGCCGCGAGCCGTAGTCCCAAGGCGAGTGACCACGATTCACCGTGGCTGGCATAGCCTTTCGCCGGCAACGGCCCAAGCGACAGCAGCAGATCGTCGCGGTGCGGTCCGACCAGCGACACGCCTCGTTCGATCTCGGCGGTCCGCTGCTGCGCACATGCCTCGAGTAAGTGAAGGCGTAGCTCGTCCACGCTGGGCACTGCCCCAGCCGCGATTGCCCCGACGGCTTCTTCCCCGAGGGTTGCCCGGTAGACCGCGTCCGCTGGTGTCGAAGCCGCACTGACGGCGGCATACATCTGTGCGAGCACGGGGCGCAGATCACGCAGCAGAGTCAACCGACCGTGCAGCAACTGGGCACCGGTCTCGGCGAGGTGGGCGTTCCACACGTCGAGGGTGTGCAAGGCGGATTCTCGTGCACTCGCCGGGTTCTCGTCGTCGGCGAGCGAAGCACTCCGGCGACGTCCGCCGCGCCCGGACAGCACCGGAGCAGCTGACTTGAGCAATGCGTTGCGCTGTTTAAGGACCCGCTCGTAGTCCTGCCGGATGCCGGCCCAGCGAGGTTGCCGAGCCACCAACAGCTCATCGAGGAACCCTCGTCGGCCAGCGGGGTCGCCTTTGACCAGAGCGAGATCCTCGGGAGCGAAGAGCACCGTGCTGAGGATCCCGAGGACATCGCGCGTGCGAGGCACGGGCGACCGGTTGATTCGAGCCCGATTGGCTCGCCCCGGGGTGAGCTCGAGTTCGACCAGGGTCTCGCGGCCGTGGCGGACGACGACGCATCGCACCACGGCCCGGGCCGTGGTGAACCGCACCAGCGGCTGATCGATGGCAACCCGGTGGCTGGCCAGCGTCGCAACGTAGCCGATCGCTTCGACCAGGTTGGTCTTGCCCTGACCGTTGCTCCCGAGCAACACGGTGACCCCTGGACGCAAAGGGAGTTCGGCCTCGGCATACGAGCGGAAGTCGGCCAACGACAGGTGCCGGATATGCACGGGCTCAGCGTAGGTGAGATCTCGCGATGGTGCCCGGGTTACCCGGCCGCGCCGGATTGCGGGGTCGACTCACCCCGGCGTCGTCGCCCTTCCTCGACCGACATCACGTGGTGTCCTCCGAACTGTCCACGAAGCGCGGCCACGGCCTGCATCTGCCTGGAGATGTCTTGCCGGGAAGAGAACCGGGCGAAAAGAGCGGAGGTGATCACCGGCATCGGGACGGCATTCGCAACAGCCTCCTCGACGGTCCAGCGGCCTTCACCGGAATCGGACGTATAATCGGAAACCCCCGCCAATGTGGGGTTCTCGGCGAGCGCGTCCACCATGAGCTCGAGCAGCCACGATCGGACCACTGTCCCGCGACTCCAGGCTGTGAAGACACCTGGGACATCCTTGACGATGTCTTTCTTGGTCAGCAGCTCGTATCCTTCGGCATAAGCAGCCATAAGCCCGTATTCGATTCCGTTGTGCACCATCTTCGCGTAATGGCCGGCACCGACATCACCGGCATGGACGAAGCCCTGCTCACGCGGGCCGTCTGGCCGAAGCGCATCGAAGATGGGCATCGCTCGGTTAATCCACTTTTCCGGTCCACCAGCCATCAAACCGTACCCGTTTTCGAGACCCCAGATCCCGCCGCTGACGCCACAGTCCAGATAACCGATTCCTTTGGCAGACAACACTTCCGAATGCTGCAGGTCGTCGGAAAAGCGAGAGTTACCGCCGTCGATGACCAGATCGTCACGCTCCAGCAGATCCGCTAGTTGGGCCACCGTGTCACGGGTCGGGGCACCGGACGGGACCATGACCCACACGGTGCGGGGGGCTACAAGTTCGGTGACCAATGCAGATAGGTCGGCCACGTCAGATAGCTCGGGATCCCTGTCGTACCCGATGACCTCGTGGCCAGCGCGCTGCAGCCGGGCGCGCATGTTCGCGCCCATCTTGCCCAGCCCGATGAGTCCGAGTTGCATGAGCCGATCTCCTGTCGACCTCGAGTAGCCGGATTCGGTTGCTATACGATCTGTTGAGAAATAACTACGCAGCCCCTCCGGACGGCGAATCAATCAGTAATCTCGTCAGCCGGCGAAGCGCACCGGCATGATGACATATCGATAAAGGTGATCAGGTTCTCCGTCGATCTGCTGCTGCCCAGTGAGCACCGCCGGGCGTAGCGGTTGAGTGAACGACATTCTGGCAAAAGGTGCGCCAAGGACCCCGAGTCCGTCGAGGAGATACTGTGGATTGAAAGCCGTCTCGATGTCGGGACCGGTAAGCGAACACTCGAGCGATTCTGATGCTTGGGCTTCGTCGCCGGCACCGGCCTCGATAGTCACCTGACCGTCCATGAACGACAACCTCACCGGAGAATTCCGTTCGGCGACCAAGGCAACGCGCTTGACAGCTTCGGTGAGCTCACCCGTGGAGATGACACCGACCGTGTCAACGCTCGTGGGGAAAATCGACGTGACCTTCGGATACTCACCGTCGAGTAATCGGGTGGTGCTGCGCCGCTGGCCCGCCTCGAAGCCGATGAGGCCCTCACCGCCAGCGTTGTCACCGAGAGCGATGTCCACCGATCCAGCCGCGCCGAGTGACTTCGCGGCGTCCAGCAAGGTGCGGGCCGGAACCAACGCGAGGTATGCCGCATCCGATGAGCTCGGTGTCCAGGTGAGCTCACGCATCGCCAGGCGATAGCGATCGGTAGCCAGGAGGGTGACCTGCTCACCTTCGATGCTGACCCGGACTCCGGTGAGAATAGGCAGCGTGTCACCGCGGTCAGCAGCAACCGCAACCTGAGAGACCGCCTGGGTGAACACGTCCCCGGCAACGCTCCCGGAAGCTTCCGGAGTCGTCGGCAAGGTCGGGTACTCGTCGGCGTTCATCATCGACAGGTTGAATCGACTCGTGCCACAACTGAGCAACACCTTGCTCGCGTCGGTGGCCACGTCGATGGGCTTCGCAGGGAGATTCCTGGCGATGTCGGCAAGGAGCTTGCCGGGAACGAGGGATACGCCGGCTTCCTCGACGTCGGCCGCGACAGTGATTCTTGCGGAGACCTCGTAGTCGAACGCGGACAACGTCAAGGTGCCGGCCCGGTCGGCTTCGAGGAGCACACCTGCCAGCACTGGCACGGGCGGGCGGGAAGGCAAACCACGAGCTGCCCAGGAGACGGCATCAGCCAAGACCTCACGCTCAACCCGGAACTTCACGTCACGTCCTTCCACACCACTGCGCCACCGGGTGATACCGGTGGGAACCCAGCCGACTACGGACTCAGCCGGGGACCTCCGACCCTAGTCCGTCCACGAGTCACGGCAAAGGGGTAGTTCGTCCGGGCTTGGTGTGGCGAGGGTTCTGGCAACACGGGATGTCGTGAAGGGTGGGTCTGGACGAGTTCACCAGCAGGGGTGAGTCCTGATCGGGGATGAAAAGTGACTTCTTGTATCTCGTCATCGTCATCGGTGTTGTGGATGGTGTGGACAACTGGTCTTCTCGCCGGTGAACACGCCGACGAGGTTGTGGAAGCGCTGTGGATAGTCGGTGTAGGAGAGGCACGCGGTTGGGGAGTTCACCGAGGCCGGCACAGGTTGTACCCGCACAGGGCCCTGGTACTCCACAACAAAGAAGCACTTATCCACACTTATCCACAGGGTGTGTGGATAAGTGTGGTGTCGTGTGGGTGTACCTTGCGGCCGCGCTGAGCCGCTGCTGGGATCGTTCCTGTGGTCGGGGATCAGCGATTCTGGGTTCGGATCCGGGCGGTGAGCTGGGTCACCTGGTTGTAGATGGCTCTCTTCTCCCGCATCAGGTCACGGATTTTCCGATCGGCATGCATGACCGTGGTGTGATCGCGGCCACCAAAGGCTTGGCCGATCTTGGGTAAGGAGAGCTCGGTGAGCTCGCGGCAGAGGTACATGGCGATCTGGCGTGCCGTCACGAGCTGGCGTGACCGGGATGAACTGCACAGATCCTCGACGGTCAGGTCGTAGTACTCGCCGGTGGCTTGCTGGATCGTCGCGATGGTGATCGGCACGGGGGCCTCGTTGGGCACGAGATCACGCAGGACCTGTTCGGCGAGCTCGAGGTCCACCGGCTCGCGCTGCAGACTAGCGAAAGCCGTGACCCGGATGAGGGCACCTTCGAGCTCACGGATGTTCGCGGTGATCTTGGTGGCGATGTACTCGAGGACCTCGTCTGGTGCACTGATGCGTTCGTGGAGGTTTTTCCGACGCAGGATGGCGATCCGGGTCTCGAGGTCGGGAGCCTGGACGTCGGTGATCAGTCCCCACTCGAAGCGGCTACGAAGTCGTTCCTCGAAGTTGCTGAGTTGCTTGGGCGCCAGGTCAGAAGTGATGACAACTTGTTTGGAATTGTTGTGCAAGACGTTGAATGTGTGGAAGAACTCTTCTTGAGTCTGCACTTTCCCGGCGAGAAATTGGATGTCGTCGATGAGGAGGACGTCAACATCCCGGTACAGACTCTGGAACGTGGCTGCTCGGTCGTCACGGATCGAGTTGATGAACTCGTTGGTGAACTCCTCGGAGTTCACGTAGCGCACTCGGAAACCGTGGTAGATCTGGCGGACGTAGTGTCCGATCGCGTGCAGCAGATGGGTCTTGCCGAGGCCCGAAGCCCCATAGATGAACAGCGGGTTGTAGCTCTTGGCCGGGGCTTCGGCGACGGCGCTGGCAGCAGCGTGCGCGAAACGGTTGCTTGCACCGGCGACGAACGTGTCGAAGGTGTACTTCGGGTTCAGTCGGGAACGGTCGTCGCCGCGGTGCGGGAGCGACGCGACCGCGTTGGTGGGCTGCTCAAGCCCGGTCGTCGGGTTCTCCCGCGCGTTGGGATCGGCGGAGTCCAGCATGAAGCGTTCGTGACTGGCATCGGCGCTGGCATACATCTGGTCGACGGCGCCGGGTGGAGTGGACGGTTCCGTCGTCTGGTCGACGGAGAAGATGTCCCCCGCGGTTTCGTCAAGTGAGCCGTCGATCGTCACGGCCAAGCCGACTTCGGTTCCGCAATGCTCGGATAGGGCTGCGATCACGGGCTCCCGGAGTCGGGTCTCCAGGATGGATCGGGTGTAGTCGTTGGGGACGGCCACCAGCGCCGTTTCACCGACGAAACCCATGAGCCGCGCCAGACTGACGAAGGCGATCTCACGTGGGCTGAGAGTCCCGTTTGCCTGCATGCTCTGCACTGACCGGCGCCAGACCTCGATGTGGTCGGCACCTGTCACGGCTGGGGCTCCATTCCTCATGGTCGTCTGCCTACAGGTTGCACGAGACGACGGGGTTAGTACCCGCCCAGTGATCCACAGCCTTCTCCACAGACTGTGGAGAACCGCAGGATCACGGGAAGCGGCGACGATCACGACCGATGCTTTCGCCGCATGCCCCCTGAGTGGCTTGCCGTCGGAGACACTACACCCCGGACGGAGTGTCGTCACGGGCAGTGGTGGAACAAGTGCAAGAAAATGCGCTCTTGTTCACTATCAGAACCCGGAGTGCCCAGCTGGCTCGACTGACGACACCTGCCTGGGCGGCCTGCTTGCCTAGGAGTCGTCATCACGACCAGGTTTGACGCCCACGAGCACGGGACCGTACTCTGACTTGAGGCTTATCGCCGGTCTCTTTCGCCTGCCCACGGTCTTCATGAAACGCGGGCTGCCGATTGGGACCGGCAGCACGACCTACCTGAGGTCAGTGAGAGCCGCTGGGTTGCCGGGTCCATGGCACTGTCGGTGATCTCGATGATCGTCCTAGCTGAGAGAAGTCATCACTGTGAGTAAGCGCACCTTCCAACCTAACAACCGTCGTCGTGCGAAGGTGCACGGCTTCCGGCTGCGAATGCGCACCCGGGCGGGTCGGGCGATCATCGCAGCCCGGCGTCGCAAGGGCCGCACCGAACTCTCGGCTTGACGTGTGCTTCCTGCCCGCCATCGATTGCGGGATTCCTCGCAGTTCCGGGCTGTCGTACGAGGCGCGGGAGCTGGCCGGGCCGCTGGCACGCTGCTCGTGGTGCACGTTGCCATGACCGATCCACAGCGGCGTCGCCCGCCACGGGTCGGTTTCGTGGTTTCGGGTGCGGTGGGCGGATCCGTTGTTCGACACCGGGTGATCCGTCGCCTTCGGCACCTCGTTCGCGACCGACTCGATCATTTGTTCGTTGGTTATGACCTGGTCGTCAGGGCCAATCCGTCAGCAGCCACGGCGGACTCGACGAGTCTCGCAGCGGAACTCGATCGACTGCTGCCGCGAGCTATGCGGAAAGCTCGGCCCTCCTGATGACCGAGGTTCGTCAGAGCGGAGCGGGAGTCTCGGCGGCCCTCGGCTGGCTGGACCCAGTGCGCGGTCCGTGGACTTGGCGGAAAGCCGCGGCAGCGCCGCTGCTGATCCCGTTGATCTTCTATCGAGTGGTGATCTCGCCGATGTCACCCCCGTCGTGCCGGTTTTATCCGTCCTGCTCCGCGTATGCCGTGACCGCACTGGTACGCTTCGGCCCGTTCAAAGGCGGGTGGCTGGCGGTACGACGTGTGGCTCGGTGCCATCCGTGGAGTGCCGGGGGAGTCGACCACGTACCGGACTGATGCTTATGCCGTGCCGGGACTAGCCCGGAACTAGCCATCCGGATGGGATGCGACCGGTGTCGGCGCAGCCATCCAGCAAACCAGGCGGGCGAGAAGCTCGCCGTAACCAAGGACTGACGTGGGAGACTTCTTCTACACCTTGCTCTCGCCCCTGATGATCGGCGAAGCCTGGGTGATGATCGGTTGGCACAAATTCTGGTCCTTCCTCGGTGTCAGCGGGGGTTTGGCCTGGGCTCTGTCGATCGCCGGCTTGACGGTCGTCGTACGGATCGTCCTGATCCCGCTCTTCGTCCGGCAGATCCATGCTTCTCGCAGGTTGCAACTCATCCAACCTGAGATGCAGAAGATCCAGGCGAAGTACAAGGGCAAGACCGATCCCGAGTCTCGCCAGGCGATGACCCAAGAGACGATGAGTCTCTACAAGAACACCGGGACCAACCCGTTCTCGTCGTGCCTACCCATTCTGTTGCAGTCCCCCTTCTTCTTCGCCTTGTTCCAGGTGCTCAACAACCTGGTGGCGATCGCCGAAGGCAATCGTGGCTCGATCGGCCCGATCACCGCAGAGATCGCTAGTGAGATCGAGCGGTCGGATATCTTCGGGGCACCGTTCTCCTCCACCTACCTTGGTGCCACGGACGCGGCGACCAAGGTCGTCACCGTCGTGCTTATCTTGCTCATGTCGGCGACGACGTTCTTGACACAGCGTCAACTGATGCGCAAGAACATGCCCGACACTGCTTTGAACAACCCGTTCATGAAGCAGCAGAACATCATCTTGTACGCCATGCCGGTGATGTTCGCAGTGACTGGCATCAACTTCCCGATCGGTGTCTTGCTGTACTGGCTGACGACCAACCTCTGGTCGATGGGTCAGCAGCTGTTCGTCATCCGCCGGATGCCCGCCCCCGGATCGGCGGCGGAACGGGCCCTTCACGCTCGGCGGGCTAGCAAGGGCAAGGACATCAAGAAGCTCGCGGTCCCAGGCTTGCCGAACCAGGACTCGGATACCGAGGCGTCTACCACCGAGGAGCCGCCTCCGGTGAGTCGGCAGCGATCACAGCCCAAGAGCAAGAAGCGATCGAAGAAGAAGCCATCGAAATCCAGACGATCGTGATCCGAGACTCCACCGGATCCATCTGACACCTGATGGAAGCCGCCCCATCCGTGTGCGGTGAAGGAGAACATCGCTATGACTGAGCCCATGAACCCGATAGCTAGTGCTGTCAACGCCCCGGACACCGGTGAGTCGATACCAGATGATGGGACACAAATCATCGGTGCGTCGGTGACCGACACCAGTTTCGGTGATGTCGAAGATGACGACCTTTCATCGACGGAAGCAGCGGGTGCAGAGGATGCGGAAACGGCTTTGTCCGAGATGGATGACACGATCATGGCCGACCCGAGCGCCGGGCATCTCAACGAGCATGAAAGCGCCGCAGGCCGGTTGGCTCAACTGGAGCGGGAAGGGGAAGTGGCTGCGGACTTCCTCGAACGCCTCTTGGACATTGCGGATCTTGATGGGGATTTGGACGTCGACGTCGAGGGGGATCGCGCGGCAGTGGCGATTGTGGACTCGGAGGAGGGGCGAGTACCCCGGCGACTCGTGGGTCCTGAGGGACGAGTCCTGGATGCGTTGCAGGAACTGACGCGCCTCGCCGTCCAGACTGCCACCGGCGAACGCACCCGACTCATGCTCGATATTGCCGGGTATCGGGCCGACCGCCGTGTTGCGCTGGTCGAGCTCGCGCGCAAGGTGATCGCTGAGGTCCGAGAGTCCGGCACGGCCAAACCACTCGGCAACATGACGGCCTTCGAGCGCAAGGTCGTTCACGACGAGGTGACTGCTGCCGGTTTGCACTCCGAGTCCGAGGGTGTCGAACCTCATCGATACATCGTGATCTCACCGGCCTAGGCGTTTCACGTGAAACACCGGCCTTGTGCCGACACACCGACCGAGTCTGCGCAGGCCATCCGTCGGGGTTTTCGTGCCAGCGGCTGACCATGATGGGCCTGATAGCCGAACGTCCGAGACTCCTGATTGGTCGGGTGGTTCTCCGGAGTCGGGTGAAGTCGACGGTGGTGACGTCGAAGTCGTTCGTGACCCACTTGTGATCGCCGGCCAACTCTTCGGTTCAGCGCTTCCGAAGGCGCAGGAGTATGCCGCGCGCTTGGTCACGACGGGTATCGCGCATGGACTGGTGGGGCCGAAGGAGGCTCCCCGGATCTGGGAGCGGCATCTGCTCAACTGTGTGGTGGTGGCCCCGACTATCGCTCCTCATGTTCAGGTCGCCGATCTAGGAAGCGGCGCGGGGCTACCGGGAATCGTGCTCGCTCTGGCCCGACCGGATCTGACCGTACATCTCGTGGAGCCGCTACACCGCCGAGTGGTCTGGTTGCGGGATACCGTTACGGCTTTGGAACTCGACAACACGGTGGTGCACGAGTCGCGAGCGGAAGCGCTGGCGAGTCACCTAGCCGTGCGGCATACGACCGCACGAGCAGTGGCCAGCTTGGACGTCCTCACCCGGTGGTCACGGCCATTGGTCGAGACGGGCGGTTCCCTTGTGGCAATCAAGGGGGCCAGCGCTCGCGCTGAACTCGATCGGGATTGGCCGCGGATGCGTCGATCCGGTGCCCTCAGCGCCGACGTGGTGACGTTGGGCTCTGATCTGTTGATAGAACCGACCACAACCGTCGTCGTGGAGTTGCCCGGACCATTGCCGGAGAAGCCTCGCCGAGCCAAGCGTCACTAGCGCGGTAGTGCCATCGTCCACAGAGACGGGCTGTGCCCAACGACGATCCAGGAGTCGTTCAGGGAGGCACTGCCAGTCGAGCCGACCCGTGATGCGGTTGTCCATGACGCCGGTCTTGATGGGGATCCGGAATTGGTTCGTTGCGTGACTCAGGACGGGATGATCCAGTCAGGTGTGATTGGATGCTGGCCATGACCCACGGCCATGTGACGACACCGGGTTTGGGATGGCCGACCGAGCTGGATCCACCGTCACCCATGAGTGCTCGCCTCGGTTGGCCTGAACTCGATGGATCGATGTCACCGCAGGACCGTGCCGAGGCATCGGTGTTCCCTTCGGGAGGCGATGCTCTCAACAGGGAACGCAGTAAACACAGGGTGCCGACCGAGCAGGTTCAGCCGAAGGAGCAGGTTCAGCCGAGCGAGCAGGTTTGGCCTGGGGGGCAGGCCGCGCACAGAAACGCCGCACCGGATGCCGGTGTTTCACGTGAAACACTCGCAGCCATGGATCAGTCGGACATCGATCAGGCGCTTCCCGATCGCGATCCGGACGAGGTCCCGACGATGACGGCTTCGATCTCCGACGCTGCACGACGTGTTGCTCCCGGCGCTTCACCCCTGCCAACGCCAGCATCACCACGAGTGCTCACGGTGGCGAATCAGAAGGGAGGGGTCGGCAAGACGACGACGGCGGTGAACCTGGCTGCCGCACTCGCTCAAGCGGGTGCACGGGTGCTTGTGATCGACTTGGATCCGCAAGGCAATGCCAGTACAGCGCTGGGTATCGATCACCCGGCTGGCCTCCGTTCCGTATACGACGTCCTCATCGACGGCGTCCCGCTGCGGGAGGTAATCCTGGACTGTCCCACGGTTGCGGGTCTGCACTGTGCACCGTCGACGATTGATCTCGCGGGTGCCGAGATCGAGCTGGTGGCCGTCGTTGCCAGGGAGAATCGCCTGGTCCGGGCCGTGGAGAGCTTGCAGGCCGATCCGGACGCTCGTTACGACTACATCTTCATCGATTGCCCACCGAGCCTGGGCCTACTGACCGTGAACGCGTTCGTCGCCGCAGCTGAAGTACTGATCCCAATTCAGTGTGAGTACTACGCGCTCGAGGGGCTGAGCCAGTTACTGAAGAATGTCGACATGGTTCGCACCCACCTGAACCCGGCGCTGCGGGTGTCGACCATCCTGCTGACCATGTTCGACGGCCGGACCAGGCTGGCGTCACAGGTCGCCGACGATGTCCGCGCGCACTTCCCCGATCAGACACTGCGGACGACGATTCCTCGGTCGGTTCGCGTGTCCGAAGCACCGAGTTTCGGAGAGACCGTGATGACCTACGATCCACTGAACAGCGGGGCTTTGGCTTACCGCGCTGCCGCAGCACAACTGGCGCTGCACGACAGCTCGGAACACCGAGACAGTCCCCGAAGCGTGGCGGCCGAGCCGCTCGCCCGGCAGGCCGGGGGTGACCGATGAATCACAAGCGCCGCGCCCTCGGTCGCGGCTTGGGCGCTCTCATCCCGACCACTCCTGATATCGATCGACCGGTTGACGTCTTCTTTGCCGGCACTCCGGCTGATGCTGCTGCCGATGAGGACCAGCCGGAGGCGAAGACGCACCCGGACGACAGCGTCGACCCGGAAGACGTCGGTGACGCGAGCAGCACCACTCTCCGGCCTGTCCCGGGTGCGCACTTCGTAGAGCTGCCGCTCGAGTCGATCCGACCCAATCCCCGCCAACCGCGGAGCACCTTCGACGAAGACGAGCTGGCCGAGCTCGTGCATTCGATCCGGGAGATCGGTGTCTTGCAGCCGGTTGTCGTGCGACCCACTCCTGACGAGGACGCGGATGACCCGGTCCGCTTCGAGCTGGTCATGGGTGAGCGACGTTGGCGCGCGGCCACCGAAGCAGGCATGGCCCGAATCCCGGCGATCGTTCGCACGACCTCCGACGAGCACCTGTTGCGGGACGCCCTGTTGGAGAATCTGCACCGCAGCCAGTTGAACCCGCTCGAGGAAGCCGCGGCCTACCAGCAGCTGTTGGATGACTTCGGTTGCTCCCAAGAGGAGTTGGCTGGACGGATCGGCCGATCGAGGCCACAGGTGAGCAACACCCTGCGCTTGCTGCGTCTTCCGCCACTCGTGCAACGCCGGGTCGCCGCCGGAGTGCTTACCGCAGGACATGCCCGTGCGCTGCTCAGTTTGGACGACGCGGCGGCGATGGAACGAGTGGCGCAACGGATCGTCGCAGAAGGTTTGTCCGTGCGTTCGGTGGAAGAGATTGTCACCACCGGATTGGCGGACGGCAAGCCTACTCGCCAGCCGAAGCCGGGCTCTCGACGACCACAACTCGATGATCTCGCACATCGGCTTTCGGATCGCCTGGATACCCGGGTGCAGATCAACCTCGGACGCCGGCGGGGCAAGATGGTCGTCGAGTTCGCGTCGATGGAGGACCTCGATCGAGTCCTCGCGATCATGGGCCTCGAGCAGCCGGACGTCACGGAACGGCTATAGGAACGGCAAAACACTTGTCCGACAGGGAATCTCGACGATCCCGCCGAGCAGGTCGACAGGTAGAACCGCTGACCGTCGACCGGCTACCCGACGTGCCGTCGCCTTGCGACGCGTGCATCTTCTGGGAAGTCTCCCCGGCGGCGGCACGCCGACGAGCAAACTCCGGGTCGCGTCCGGACCTCAGGGCGGTCAAGGCAGGTTGGTTGACTTCGGTGTTGCTCGAGTCGGGCAGCGCGGGCCAGATCGTCTACCACGCCGAAGAACCCGTCGGATACGTAACCTATGCTCCGGCAGCCTGTGTACCGCGCGTGCCGGCCTTCCCGACGGCACCCGTTCCTGACGATGCTCTGCTGCTCATTGCCGCCCGGGTACGTCTCGGGTTCGCCGGTCAGGGGCTCGGACGAGTTCTGGTGCACGTCGCCGCGAAGGAGGCCCTTCATCGGGGCTATCGAGCGATCGAGGCGTTCGGGGCCGTGGACCCAGCGTCGCCTTGCGTGCTCCCGGTGGGGTTTCTCGCCGCCGTCGGCTTCCAAACAGTCCGGGAACACCCGGTTTTCCCACGATTGCGGTTGGATCTGCGCACGGCGTTGGCGTGGCGTGATGAAGTGGAACACGCCCTCGAGCGAATTCTCGGGCCGATCCGCGCCTTGCGCCCAGAGCCGGCGGGCGTCCAGCCTGCAGGGTCAGTACAACCCGCTCACGTGAGGTAGTCCGCGAGCTCCCGGAGCAACAGCCGCTTCGGCTTGGCACCCACGATGGTCTTGACCACGTCACCAGCGACGTACAGATTGAGTGTCGGGATGCTGACGACGCCGTACCGAGCGGTGACGCCGGGATTGGCGTCGGTGTCGAGCTTGCGGATCTCGAGCCGATCGGCGTGTTCGCTGTAGATCTCCTCAAGGATCGGAGCGAGCTGGCGACACGGCCCGCACCACGTCGCCCAGAAGTCGACTAGGACCGGCTTGTCGTTGCCGAGCACGTCGACATCGAAGGTGTCATCGGTGGTCGCCGGGATGGAACCCATGGAAGTCCTTTCATCGAGGGTGTCAGCACACGAACGCTGCTGCCGGATCACCCTAGTCAACGGTGAGTACAGTCGCCTCGAGGTCGACTGCGACGGTCGGAGTCAGTCTCGGCCCACTCAGTCTCGGCCTAGTCGATCCTGGTCGCCGAGATCGGCGAGATAGTGCTCGGCATCGAGGGCGGCCGTGCACCCTGAGCCGGCAGCGGTGATCGCTTGGCGGTAGGTGTGATCAACGAGGTCACCACAGGCGAAGACGCCGGAAATGTTGGTGCGTGAGCTGCGCCCGTCGACAAGCACATAGCCATCGTCATCGAGGTCGACCACACCCGTGACGAGTTCGTTGCGCGGGTCGTGACCGATCGCGACGAACAGGCCGGTGACCTCCAATGGTGACTCGGCACCGGTCACGGTATCGGTGAGCGTGACTCCTGTGACCTTCTCGTCACCGTGGATGGCCGTGACCGCCGAGTTCCATGCGAACCGGATTTTGTCATTGGACGCGGCACGGTCAGCCATGATCTGGCTGGCCCGTAGCTCGTCCCGGCGGTGGATCACCGTAACCGACTTGGCGAACTTGGTCAGGAAGGTGGCTTCTTCCATGGCTGAGTCACCGCCACCAACGACCGCGATGTCCTGATCGCGGAAGAAGAAGCCATCACAGGTGGCACACCAGGAGACGCCGCGACCGGAGAGCCTTTTCTCGTCAGGTAGACCCAATTCGCGGTAGGCCGACCCCATGGCGAGGATGACCGTATGCGCCCGGTGCGTGGTGCCCCCACCATCGGTGACGGTCTTGATCGGACCCGTTAGGTCCACCGAGACGACATCGTCGGTGACGTACTCAGTGCCGAACCGTTCCGCTTGCGCCCGCATCGCGAACATCAGGTCGGGGCCCATGATGCCGTCTTGAAAACCGGGGTAGTTCTCCACCTCGGTCGTGTTCATGAGGGCTCCGCCGGCCGTGACCGAGCCCTCGAAAAGCAGTGGCTGCAGACCGGCGCGTGCGGCATACACCGCCGCCGTGTACCCGGCTGGCCCGGAGCCGATGATGATGACGTTGCGGAGCGAGTCGGGGGAGTCGGGCACAGCTGGTCCTTCGGTCGTGGGTTAGGGAGAGGTATCTCAGCCTTCCTGCCTGAGGACAACCCTGGATCGGTCCCGGTCATTCCCTGTCATCGCGACGGTCACGTGTAGATCTCGAGTTCGCTGACGAACGCTCGGAAGTGTCCCTCTCCGTCCGGCGCCAAGCTGGTGATGAGCACGATGACCAACCGCCCGGTCACCGGATCACCAGGCACCTCGAAGGTCAGCTGCCCCGACTCCCCTGTGCTTTGCCCGATCTCGGTGGCGTCATCGAGGGTGGCCTGATTCGTGACGTAGACCGTGAGGTCCTGGGCTGCCGGCAGGGTGACGGTGACCTGCCGAATCGGGGTCTGCTGCCCCAAGTCGGCGATCAAGCCGTATCCGGTGCGCGCCAAGCCCCCGAAGTCGGCGGTGGCGTACCAGTAATTCGACTCCCACGCCGTGTCGGGATCGTCGTCCCAGGCGGCCGCCGCGACGGTCGACGGCACCTGACCGTCTTTGTCGGGTTCGAAGCTGGCGCCCTTGACGATGGCGACCGAGGTCAGGTCGCTCGACATATCGCTCGGTGCCGGAGCTGACGTGGGTGACGGCGCTGTCGGTGGTTCCGGAGAGCCGGTCAGATCGCCAATTTCAGGCAGATCGATTCTTGGCAGGCCAGCGAAACCGATGATGCCCAGGATCAGGACGAAGACAGCCACGAGGGCCAGGGGAAGGTCAGCGTTTGGACGACCAGGCCCAGTCGACGGTGACGCAGTTCGTGGCGCGGTCGGTTCCAGCGGAGAGGTGGACTCGATGAGCACATCGGACGGCCCGGTCCCGGCCGGGGACGAGGGAGCCGGAGGTGGACGCGTTGGCAGGGCCTGCGCCGTCGCGTCGTCGACTTGGGGAATCACTACGGTCTCGGCTGCCGCTGGGTTTGGCTCGGGTGATGCTGGTTCGGTGGGCACCGATCCGGTCAGGGTATGAGTGGGTCCGCTCGGGGCCGGGGACAAGCCGAACATGCCACGGTAGTCGAGGAAGGTGATCGGCGACCACGGGCGCAATCGAGCCGCGACATCGGCCGGGGTCCGTAGATCTCCGGTGCCATCAGTTGGATCCGGACCGGACCAGGCCTCAGCGACTAAGTCATCGAACTCGGCGGGCAGCCCGGAGATCAAGCCCGAAGGAGGGCCAGGTTGCCCATTGCCCCATGGGGCCGGGACAAGCCCGATGCTCTCCGGCGACGGATGTGCCAGCGGCCAGTGCCCCGTGAGGCAGGCGTAGAGAACGGCCACCAGAGCGCGGGCATCGACGGCAGCCGGGGTGGCCACCGTATCGTCGATCCCCAGCAGCGCCGCTTCGGTGCCTAGCCCTCGGACTTGGACCGCCCCGCCATCGAGCGCGAGGGCGACATTCTGTGGGGACAGGGCGAGGTGATGCAGCCCGCGTGCATCAGCCACGCTAAGGGCCTTGGCGGCTTCACCAACGATCCGGCGGGCCTCTTCGGCAGGGACGGTCCGTGACTGCAATACCTCGGCCAAGGTGCAGGTGCCGTCAGTCGGCTGTTCCACGATGTATCCGACGCCGTCGCTGGTCCCGGCATCGAGGACTCGGGTCAACCGATCCTCGTCGACTCCGCCCGCACGCCGGGCGGCGTCGATGGCTGCTGCGGACAATCCGGCTTCGGGGAAACACAGGACGGTCACCGGCCGGTCGAGCACTTCGTCGTACGCCGACCAACGAGACCAACGACCATCGCCCTCGAGATGATCGCTCAGTCGGTATCGATCGCCGAGGGAGAGGCCCGAAACCACCAGCCCTGCCTCGGACACGCTTACTCCTTCATTCGTTTGATCGGTGTCACGGGCGGGTCGCAGTTGAGTGGACGGTACTCACCGACACTGCGTGCCTGCCTTTCCGCCGCGACCCATCCTAGGTCGCAAGTGTCTACCGTAGTCGCGGCAGCGCTTCGGGTTTCCGTCACGTCCGGGTCCGGGTCGCGGGTCGCGGCGGTCAACTTCGAGTCGGCGACCCCGGGTCGGTGCGATCGGGGGACCTTGGGGCAGTCACCGGTGCCGGCTCCGGTGTGGGGTCCACCGGATCCAAGGTGACTCCCGTCAAGTCAGCGCCTGGGCGTCGGACGCTGCGGATCACTCCGACGACGAGCAGGAGCACGAGAATGGACCCGACGGCCAGGTAGAACCAGGCACCCGGTGGCGCCGCGCGAATCTCGAGGGTGGTGACCTGCCCAACGGCAACCTCGTTCGGACCACCGATCCAAGCGTTGATCGACACGAGGCCCGGGGCCAGCGCAGCCATGCGCACGGCAACGGTTGCCTTGCTCTTGGCGCCGATACTAATCGGAGCAGGTTCTTCGATGACCCGAACCCGGCCATTGCTCGGTGCCAGATGCACATGGATGTCGTGAACCGGCTCGTCGAGGTTGTTGACGACCGTCACCTGCAGGACCCCCTCGTCAGCGAGAAAGTTGGTCCTCTGCGGGGTCACCGACACGGCGTGCTCCAGGTCGCGCACGCCGGCCGACAGGTCCGCAAGCATGTGTCGATGCTCGCTCGCGGCACCACGCCACCGAGTCGAGAGCACCTGGATGCCGGTTCGACGCTGCCGGTCAAGCAGAGGGCTGTCCGGGTCCAACACCGTGGCCAGGCCGGCCAAGATCTGTTGTTGCTGCGTGACGTCAGCCGCTAGTTCCGGGGTGACCGGGGACGCCGACGGCTCGAGGGCGGCATCAATCCGGGGGCCCGGTGCTTTCCGCGGCCGGGCCGGTAGGACTTCGGCCGCGCCGCCGAGATCTGCTAACTCCGTCACCGGGACACTATGCAGCCACGGCAACGCGGTCACGGTGGCGAGGAAGGTGCGCAACGACGCGGGGTCGATCTGGGTCTCGCGCGGCGCAGCCACCAGGATTTGGCGGGAGCGGGAAGGCCGTTCCATGACCACAGTGGCGCTGTCCGCAATGAAGCGTTGGGTGCTCAGCACAGGGGGTCCCGGTCCGGCTCGTCCGTCCGCTAGGGCCAGCATCGCACTGAGTCGATCATCCCAGCGCAACAGTCTCGTACCGCCGGCAGTCCTGGCCGGTGCTGAGGGGGTGGGATCGGCGCCCGGGCTGACTGCGGCCGCACTGACGAGCACAGTCGGCGAACTGGTTCCGTATGCCGCTCGCACGCCTCGCTCACGGTCGGCGAGGCGTCCGTCCGCCGGCCAGGCCACTCCAGTGCCGACCGGTGCATTCAGCGCCGGGCCGAGTGAGTCGGGGGCACCGAACATGTCACGGACCAGCTGCCCGGCCGGGGTCTGCGTGGCCGCGGTCGTAGCAAGGACGGCGAGGTCCGGGTCGCCGGTGGGTAAGGCCAGCACCGGCATGCTGCCATCGGGCCGGGCCGCCCGTGTGGCTAACTCGGCAACCACGGCCGAGGCAGATTGCTCGGGCGGGTTCACGATCGTCGGATCGACCGCGACGGTGACGGGTAAGCCCTCCAGGGCCTTCAGGAGTCGGGTTGTCGAGCCGTTCGGGCCGATCCGGTTCAGCCAGGCTTGGTCACGCACACCGAGGTCAGGGTCCGATAGTGCTGGATCCGGGGGAAGGGTGATCGGCACCAGCCAGGCGATGTCGACCGGTGTATAGCGGACGTGCCGATGCCACCCGAGGAAGGTGCGGATGACATCATCGGATTCCTGCTCATTCGTGGCGCCGGCCTCGGGGCCGGTCGCGGCGAGACCGGTCAGCTCGATAGCGATCGGGATGATCTCGATGGCGGCGCGGCGTTCGAGGACAGCGGCCGGCACGGTTATCTGGAAGGGCAGCTCACCGCCGTCCTGCACACTGCCAGTCAGTGTGGTTCGGCCCAGTTCAACACCTCGGCGGACGGGGCCGCGCGTGTCAGCCCAATCCGAGACGTGTTGCCGCAGGGTGATGGCGCGGTGATCCTCGACGACCCGCACCTGAGGGTTGAGGTATCGCCGGCCCGACGTGGGGGCGATGATCCCGCTGATGGTCACCGAGTCTGCTGGTCCGACGACGGCGGGGGCGATACCGGTGAGTCGCAGGTTGCCGGGAGGTGATTCATCGGTTTCGGCAGCGTGCTCGCCCGCTGTCGGCGAAGCCGGAGAGTCGGTGACCGAGGCGAGCCAGGCCGAGCCCGCCTGCGGCATACCAAGCGCCGACGAAGCGATCGACAGAAAGACGCCGACCAGCGCGACCAGGACGCCGATGCGCAGTCCACGACGCTGCGGGCACCCGGCTGGACGGGATCTCCGCCGCCAGGTTCGGGTCATGCGCTGCCTGCCAGACGGTCCCACGCCTCGCGGACGATCCGTCGTTCGTTGGGGAAAGCCAGGTGCTGGTGCACCTCGTCGAGCCAGAACCAGGCCACGTCTTCGGCTTCGTGGTCGGGGTCGTTCTCGGTGGTCAGTTCACCACCGGTAGCTTCGAGGAGGAAGTGATGAACGAACTTGTGGACGCGGGTGTGGGCGGTGGCGAACCAGTAGTCGATGATGCCGAGCTCAGCCAGCACCCGGCCGGTGATCCCGGTCTCTTCGGCGACTTCACGGGCTGCCGTCTCTGACAACGTCTCGCCCGGCTCGATGTGTCCCTTGGGCAGGCACCATTCGATCCGCCCGGCCCGATTGCGTCGGGCGATCACGGCCACGCGGGCAGCACCCTCGTACACGTCGACGATGACGCCCCCGGCCGAGATTTCCTCCGCCCAGGGCAAGCGGGCAGCCTGGCCTCCCGGGGGTGCGGGAGACGCCGCCTTGTTCACCCTCTTACTGTAACCAGGCGAATGGGCCTGCCCACCCCGTCGGCACGGCCCGTGGATTGCGCACTAGGCTGACCGGTCGTGTCGAACGCCCCACTGCTGCAAGCCGCCGTGGCTGCGCTAGCTCCCCGGCTGGGTCTGCTCACCGAGCTGGGTGAGCGTTTCGTCACTAGGGGGTTCGAACTGGCGCTGGTCGGCGGGCCGGTCCGTGATGCCTTCCTGGGTCGGACCTCCCCGGACCTCGATTTCGCGACAGACGCCACTCCCGAGCAGATCCTCGAGGTGATCCGGGGCTGGGCGGACGCCCACTGGGAAATCGGCCGGGCCTTCGGCACCATTGGCGTGCGTAGGGGCGGCGAGACCATCGAGATCACCACCTATCGGAGCGATGTCTACGATCGTGAGACGCGCAAGCCGTCAGTCTCGTTCGGGGATTCGCTCAGCGACGATCTCGTGCGCCGTGACTTCACTGTCAACGCGATGGCGTTGCGGCTGCCCGGACTCGATTTCGTCGACGAACACGACGGCTTGTCCGACTTGGCGGCACGACGGCTGAGAACCCCGTCGTTGCCGGAGGAGTCCTTCGCCGACGATCCGCTGCGGATGCTGCGCGCGGCTCGTTTCGTGGCTCAACTCGACCTGACTCCGGCCCCCGAGGTGTTCGCCGCTATGCACGCGCGGGCCGAGACGCTGCGGATGGTGTCGGCCGAACGGATCCGGGACGAATTGAGCAAGCTGCTGAGCACCCCCGTTCCCAGACCGGGATTGACCCTACTCGTCGACTCTGGGCTCGCCGAGGTATTCCTGCCGGAGTTGCCCGCCCTCCGGCTGGAGGTCGATGAACACTATCGACACAAGGACGTCTACGAACACTCGCTCACGGTGCTCGAGCAAGCGATCGCTTTGGAGCACCGAACGGTGGCCGGGCACGACCCGGAGGCCGGCTCGACCGATCCCGACCTCGTCCTGCGGCTCGCAGCCCTGCTCCACGACATCGGGAAACCAGCAACCCGGCGTTTCGAGCCCGGCGGTGGCGTGTCCTTCCATCATCACGAGCTCGTCGGGGCTCGAATGGTCCGCAAGCGGCTGAACGCGCTGCGTTACGACAAGGAAACGGTCCGCGATGTCGCCCGGCTCGTCGAATTGCACCTGCGGTTTCACGGATATGGAAGTGGCGAGTGGACCGACTCGGCGGTCCGTCGGTATGTCACCGACGCCGGACCCTTGCTTACTCGGTTGCACGTGCTGACCAGGTCGGATTGCACAACCCGTAACGCCCGCAAAGCTGCTCGTCTGGCCCGCAGCTACGACGACCTCGAATCTCGGATCGAGCAGTTGGCTGAGCAAGAGGAGCTGGCTGCAGTCCGGCCCGAGCTCAATGGGCACGAGATCGGCCAAATCCTCGGTATCCCGCCAGGGCCGGTGCTTGGTGAGGCGTATCGATTTCTGCTGTCGCTGCGTCTTGACGAGGGGCCGCTCGGGCGCGAGGTCGTGGAGCAGCGCTTGCGGCAATGGTGGGCTGCCCGCCAGTAGTGACCCGGGTCGCAACACACAGCGGCACGGCATACGCTCTGCGATGACAGACCAACGAGAGGCACCAGCGATGGCGACAACCGGTCCGGCCCTACGAACAGGGATGGCAACCGACGTCGGCCGCGTGCGCGAGCAGAACGAAGACGACGCTTTTGCCAGTGGTTTGCTTTGTGTGGTCGCGGACGGAATGGGGGGCCACGCCGCAGGTGAGGTCGCCAGCCGCCTCGCCGTTGACACCTTGTCGGAGCTGGCCTCCCGATCAGACCTCGGGGTCGAAGATGTGCTCGCCCAGATCGAAGAGGCGAACGCCCGGATTCTCGCTTCAGCCGAAGACCTGCATCGGCGAGGCATGGCCACGACGATCAGCGGCGTCGCCGTGGTGGACGTCGACGGCAGTCGGCGTTGGGTGGTCTTCAACCTCGGTGACTCCCGGGTCTACCGCTTCGTGGACGGTGGTTTGACTCAGGTGACCGTCGACCACTCCGAGGTGCAGCAACTAGTCGACAACGGGTACCTCACGCCCGAGCAGGCCCGCATTCACCCCCTACGACACACCGTCACCAGGTCACTCGGCCGGGCTTTGGACTGGCCAGTTGACACCTGGCTGCTGACCGCACGATCCGGGGAACGTTTCGTCGTCTGCTCCGACGGCCTGACCAACGAAGTCTCCGACGCCGAGATCGCCGAGGTCCTCGGTGCCGGGCATGATCCCCAGCACACCGCAACGGTCCTTGTCGAGCGAGCCGTGGACAACGGTGGCCGGGACAACGTCACGGTCATCGTCGTCGACGTCGACGACGAACCGGACAGCGGAACCGACTCAGATCCTGGATCCGTTCGATAATCCCGCTGATGGACCTGAGCAGGGTGTGGGCGCCGGAGGTCCCCGGCGGATGGGTGTGGCTGACCGGTCCACATCTGGCTGTGCTGGCCGAACTGGCGCCGACGGATCATCGCCTGCCACACCTGCATGCTGCGGTGACCAGCGATCGTTTCGACGTTGCCCTGGTCGTGCTCGGGCGTGATGGTGGTCCACCCTCCTGCGCGGCTGGTCTCACCTGGGGTGGTGGCGTCCGGGTCGTCGTCGCCGGTGACGGGTATGCCGGCGCGCTGGCCGATGGGCAGGCTCAGCAGGTGAGCCCCAGGTCACCGCAAGGGTGGGCCGACGTGCTGATCAGCGAGGCCGACGAGATCCAGCTTCGGGTCACCACGACAATGACTCCGGGTGCACCGGAACCCGCTGCCGAGCCCGTCGTCCCGGTGCCGCCGACTCCGGATGCCGGTCCGGCAGGCCAGCGGATGGCTCCCGACAGTGGGGTGCTCGAGCCCAGCGCCCCGGTCGACTTCGCGACCGCTGCGGTGCCCCTGCGACCGGTCAGTGGGTGGGTGCCCGAGGGTCCACCTCGGTTTCCCGAGCTCGGGCCAGAGCTGACCTTGGAGCAATGCCTCGCCACGCGTGATCCGATTGAGCCCGACGAGCCGGAAGACCTCGGCGATCGTGAGCGTCGACTGGCCCACCTCGATGCGCAAGTCGATGCCGGCGGGGTCAGCGTCGTCGAGTACTGGCGCCGATTGGCCGCGATCAACGCGGGGACGGCGGAGCCAGCACCTCGCCTCGTCCAGGCGCGGCCTGACCGGGCCGAAACACCCGAGTCCGCATCGGCACCCGAGGCCCCGATTCGCGCATCCACCCGGATCTCGATCCGAGCCTTTCCCCATCCACCGGGGCGGTCACCGTTCGACCCACCGGGTTGAGCTCCCGACCAGCCCGGCCCGCGGTTGTCCGGTATGCCCCACTGATCCGTTCGCACGGATCCGCTACGGGTGCTTGCCCGGATCGGCGCATGACCGGCTCTGTCCGGATCGTCCCGCAGGAAGCGCTCAAGCACCCGTGACCATCGCGTCAGCCACTTCATCGCGGGCCGACCAAACCCTCCTGAGGCTGACTCGTCCCCGGGACTGCAACAACGAGCGCCGGTAGACCCGCTCGCCGAACCGGATCGTCAGGGCAGCTAGCACCAGGGTCAACGCCAGGGCAATTAGCGGCTCGAACCAGCTGACTTCGCCGACTGCGATCCGCCCCGGCATGGTGATTCCCGAAACGATCGGCACATACGAGGAGATCGACCGGGCGGTGCCGTCGAGGGTCATGCCGGCGAAGAAGGCGACGATGAGGACCACAGTCACCGGCATGCTCGTGCTCTGCAGGTCTTCGCTACGTGAGGCCAACGCCCCGGCGACGGCCCACACGCACGCCAACGCGACGAATCCGGTCACGAAGAAGGCCAGGAACCACCCCATACTCGACAGCAGCACCGGCATGGTGATCGCCTGCTCGGTCAGTGCGATCCCGACCAGCCCGACCGCGGCATACAAGAACATCTGGCCGAAGGCGCACGCGGTATTGCCTGTCACTTTGCCGATCAGTAACTGGCGCAAGGGGATCGCCGTCGCCAGGATCTCGACGATGCGGGACTGCTTCTCTTCCACGACCGATTGGGCGATCTGCATGCCGAACAGCAAGGCTGCGACATAGAAGAGGACGGCGTAGGCGAGACCAAGAACCCGAGCCACCCCGAACGAGTCCGCGGCCTGCTGGTCGATCGCCGATCCAGTGAGGGTGCTGCCACGCAAGAGGGCAGCCAACGACGTGCCTACGGCGGCAGCGTTCGCCGCGACCGCGCTCTCGCGCACGGTCCGTCCGAGCTCGTCCTGCAGCGTCTGTTGCGGCTCTCGCAACGTCAGGAGTTGCCAGCCGTCGGCCGGATCGACCGATCGGGTGAGGAGGGCGTCGGCCCGACCCTCCTGCAGTGCTTGCTCGCCGCCGGCTCGGTCGGCGACCGGCAACGCGACCAGCTTGCGCGTCGAATCGGCTGCGATGACGCGCGCGGCGGTCGTGTCGACGATCTGTCGACCGGCAGCATCGATGACGGCGACCGTCCGGGTCGAGACGCGAGTCCCCAGGAATGCTTGCACGCCGAAGATGCTCGCGAGCAAGAAGAGCGTGAGGATCGTGCTCACGAGGAAGTTCTTGTCGGTGAGTTTTGCCGTGGCCTCCCGGGCGGCGACGATTCGCCACGGGTTCTTCGGGGGTGTCATGCGGTCACCTCGCGGTAGATCTCGGAAAGGGTGGGGACGACGCGGGCGAATTCGCTGACGCCGCCACGCCGGACAGCTGCCGCGAGCAGGGCCTGGGCAGCATCCTCGGATTGCGGCTCGACGATTGCGGTGCCGCGTTCGACATCGAGCACGGCCAGCCCCGGCTGCTCCCGAACCCATCCGGCATCCTCGCTGAGCACGAGCCGGTAGCGCACAGTTCCTTTGTTGCGTAGGGCGGCTGGAGTGCCGTCGGCCACGATGCCGCCGCGGGCCAGCACGACGACCCGGTCACATAGCCGCTCGACGAGGTCGAGTTGGTGGCTGGAGAAGAGCACGGGTATGCCGCGGGCTGTGTGTTCGCGCACCAGCCCCACCAGAGCATCGACCGCTTCAGGATCCAAACCGGAGAATGGCTCATCGAGCACGAGCGCCGTCGGGGTGTGCAACACGGCGGCGATGATCTGCACCCGTTGCTGGTTTCCCAGCGACAGGGTCTCCAGCCGGTCGTTGGCCCGGTCGGCTAGGCCGAGGCGCGCTAACAGGGTCATGGCTTCGGTTCGTGCTTGCTGCTGGCCCATCCCGTGCAGTCGTCCGAGATAGACGAGCTGGTCGAGCACCCGCTGCTTCTGGTAAAGCCCCCGCTCCTCGGGCAAGTAGCCGAACCGGGCCCGCTCCGCGGCGGTGACCGGGTGTCCGGCGAAGCTGACCTGCCCGGCATCGGCGGCGAGCACTCCCATGATGATGCGCATCGTCGTGGTCTTGCCGGCACCGTTGCCACCGACGAAACCGACCAGCTCGCCGGCGTGGACGGTGAATCCGACCCCCTCGATCGCGGTCGCCGACCCGAAATGGCGGACGAGACCATCGATGACGAGAGCACCCGAGCCGGAGCGGGCCGCAGCAGTGGCAGAAGTGGTGGTCGTGTCCATATCCAGGACGCTAGATCGTGTCAGCAGCCGCCGGATCAGCCGATCGACGGATTCAGGCTCGACCAGCGGTGGGAGGGAGACGGCCGTCGTGGTTGCGGTGTCAGCCCGAGAGTGGACCGACGACCCCGGCTTCGTAGGCGAAGACGACCGCTTGGATCCGATCGCGGACGTGGAGCTTGGCCAGGATGGAGGAGACGTGTGTCTTGACGGTGGCCTCACCGACGACGAGGCGACCGGCGATCTCGGCGTTCGATAGTCCTAGGGCGACCAGGTGCAGCACGTCACGTTCGCGGTCGGTCAGTTGGGCCAAGCCCTGCAGCCGGGCTTGCACCAGGGCATCGGTGGGTTCGGCCCGGTCACCGGTAGGCCGCGCCGCGGGGGCCTCCGCAGGGCCACCGGGTGGGGTGGCCGGGTGTGTCCGTCGGCTGACCCGGGCTTCGATGACCCGGCGCGTGACCTCCGGGGCAAGGAGCGCGTGACCGTGTGCCACCGCGCGCACGGCCTCGAGGAGATGGTCGGGATCGGTGTTCTTGAGCAGGAAACCCGAGGCTCCGGCGTCGAGCCCCGCGAACAGGTAATCATCCCGGTCGAAGGTGGTGAGGATGATCACCCGGCCGAGCTGTTCGGCGGCGATCGACTTGGTGGCCGTGATGCCGTCGACCCCCGGCATCTGCACGTCCATGAGCACCACGTCTGGGCGCTGTGCCCGGGCCTGTTCGATGGCTTCGGCACCGTCGGCGGCCTGGCCGACGACCTCGATCCCGTCGGCCACCGACAGGATCAACGCGAAGCCGGAACGCACGAGCCGGTGGTCGTCAACGAGCAGCACCCGGATCGGGCCGGTTGACTCCGGGACGTTCACCGCGTCCCCCTCGGGAAGCGCACCCGCACCCGGTAGCCGCCGGTGGCCCGTGGCCCGATATCGGCAATACCGCCGAGCGTGTGCACCCGTTCGCGCATCCCGAGTTGCCCGAGACCTGTGCCGATCGACCCAGCCCCGGTGGGCTGACCGTTGTCGAGCACCTCTGCTTCGACATAGCCCGCGGCGATCCGCACGACGACACTCGCGGTGTTGGCGCTGGAATGCCGACGGACGTTGGTGAGCGCCTCCTGAACGATCCGATAGATCGCCACTCCGACGGCACCGGCGACGTCGGCGGCCGCATCCGGGGTGTCCTCGACCAAGTCGTAGCTCACCTGCAACCCGCCGCTGCTGGCGTCGGCTACTAGTGTCGTCAGCTGACCGAGCCCCGGCTGCGGCTCCCGGCCGGCCACCTCCAGGGAGTCGTCGGTGCCGTCGGAGTTGCGCCGTAGCGTGCCAAGCAACCCCCGCATCTGGGTGACCGCCTCCCGGCTGGAGTCCTCCACAACCCGCAGCGCCTCGACCGCCTTCTCCGGATCGCGCTGGAGCACGGTCCGGGCCGCCCCCGCTTGCACTCCCATGACCGACACGTGGTGGGCGACGACGTCGTGCAGCTCCCGGGCGATCCGTAGCCGCTCCTCGACAAGTGCTTGCTCGCGCAGCCGCTCGGCCTGCTCGGCCAGCCGGGTGCGTTGCTCGGCAACGAGTGCCGTCTGGCGGGCGCCGTGCCACGAGAGTTGCCCGAGTGTGATCGCGCCACCGAAGTAGGCGATGTTGACGATGAAGACGAACATGCCGGCCGCACCGGCCGGGGTGATCGGGCCGAGGCTGGCCCCGCGTGCCTGCTCCGGTGGCAACAGCCTCTCGATTCCACTGCTGAAGACCACCTGCACCGACAACCACAGCAGGAGCAAGAGCACGACGAGGGAAACGACGAGCACCATCGCCTGCCGGTCCCGAGCCCATGCGACCGCGGTGTAGATCGTGACGAAGTAGGCCACCTGCAGCGGTGGCAGACCCATCAAGGCCGGCTGGGTGACCCCGACAACGAACATGTGCAGGCCACCGGCCGCCGCGATGACGATCGGGAACCGGCGTCGCCAGATGAGCATCAGGGTGCCGACCGCGACGGCGGCGTGCTGTGCCCAGGCCGGCGAGCCGAGGTCGTGAAGCAACCCCATGATCCGGGCCAGCTCGACCATGAAGGCACCGACCCCCCAAAAACCCACGCCCAGCCGCACGTCACTGCGCATTGATTCCGGGGCCGGACGCACCCAGCTGTCCTCGGCACGGAGAAAGGACGTGAGCCGTGCGGTCACCGGCTCCCGTGTGGCGCGCTCGAGTGAGACGACAGTCCGGGACATGTGATTCAGCGTATGCCGGGTGCTCTGACCGGCGCCTCCCCCTCGCAGTCGGGGGGTTGCTCCGCCCGAGGACGGAGGCAGCCGCACCCGCTGGTGCCGGGCCGCAGTCGCCGAGCCGAGCAAGGCGTTGTCACTGCGGCTATGGTGCCCCCGTGGACAGCGAGCTGACCGCAGCCACGGCCCGGGTCGATCGCCGGGAGATCCTCTCGCTCGCGATTCCCGCCTTCCTGGCCTTGGTGGCCGAGCCGCTGTTCCTGCTCGCAGACTCGGCCATCGTCGGGCACCTGGGCACGGTGCCGCTGGCCGGCCTGAGCATCGCCGGTTCGGTGCTGCTCAGCGCCACCGGGTTGTTCGTATTCCTCGCCTACGCGACGACCGCGGCCGTGGCCCGCCAACTCGGTGCCGGCAACACGGCGGGCGCGCTGCACCGTGGCCTCGACGGGCTGTGGCTCTCGGTTGCTTTGGGGTTGGTGGCCACCGCTGTGGTGGTGTGGTTCGCGGATGGGTTGGCCGCTATCTTCGGTGCCACCGACGCGGCCCGGTCCCAAGCCGTGACGTATCTGCGCATCGCGGCTTTCGGCCTGCCCGCCATGCTCACTGTGCTGGCGACCACCGGCACACTTCGGGGCCTGCTCGACACCCGGACCCCACTCGTCGCTTCGGTCGCCGGCTTCTCGTCGAACATCGTCGTGAGTCTGCTGCTCGTGCATGGGCTGCACTGGGGGATTGCCGGCTCGGCATGGGGCACGCTGATCACCAAGAACGCCATGGCCCTGGGGCTTGTCGTCGTGGTGCTGCGCCGGGCTCGTCGCGAGTGCGTTGGCTTGCGACCCGACCCGCGGGCCGTGCTCGGGGCCGCCCACGACGGCATACCTCTGGTCGTGCGGACCATCGCGCTGCGAACCATCCTGCTGCTCGGCGTGTGGGCAGCGGCCGGGCTGGGCGACGCCGCGCTCGCCGCCCACCAGATCGTTGCGACCATCTGGTCGACCTTGGCCTTCGCTGTCGATGCCCTGGCGATCGCCGCCCAAGCGATCGTCGGACGCGACCTCGGGGCGGCCCGGATCGACGCGGCGCGTGCGGCCACGACAACGATGCTGCGCTGGGGAGTCGTCAGCGCGATCATCCTCGGCCTCGCCGTGGCGGCCGGGCGCTGGGTGCTGTTGCCGGCTTTCACCCCCGATCCGCTCGTGCAGCGGTATGCCGCGGGGGCTCTGCTCGTCGCCGGCGCCGGCCAACTGCTCGCCGGCTACGTGTTCGTGGCCGACGGCGTGCTCATGGGGGCCGGCGACTTCCGCTACCTGGCGTGGGCGATGACCCTGACTGCGGTGGCCTACCTGCCGACAGTGCTCGTCGCGCGGGCTAGCGGCGAGAGCCTCGGGCCCGGTCTCGGGCTGGTCGCCGTGTGGGCCGCCTTCCAGGTCATGATGGCGGTGCGTGGATTGACCCTGTGGTGGCGGTTGCGCGGCGTCGCGTGGGCGGTGACCGGGGCTGACTGACCCGACCCGACATCCTGCTATGCGAGCGAATTTGTCTTGATAAATGAGACGGTTGTCTCGGAACCATCACGATGTTCGCCCTGGTTTGCACTCACCACGCATCGCTGGTTTGGTGGATTCAACGTACGTCCTGGCGCACGCTGACGCCCGGAGCTTGTGGGGGCTCCAAGCGCGCCGTGTGCTGTGCCCCGACATCGGTGAGCCGCTCCGTGGCGGCCAGGCATTGGCGACGTGAATCCTGACCACCGCGCGATCAGCGCCCTACGGACGCGCCGTCGCGCACCTATCCCTCAGGAGCTGCATGAGCGCGATCTCCGCCACCGGCATTTACAAGATCTTCGGCAAGAACCCCCGCCGTGGGGTCGAGGCCCTCCGAGCAGGCATGGACCGGGCCGCCCTGCGCGAGCAGGGCCTCATTGCTGCCGTCATCGACGCCTCGTTCGAGGTCGCCGAAGGCGAGACCTTCGTCGTCATGGGCCTGTCCGGATCCGGCAAATCGACCCTCATCCGGATGGTCAATGGGCTCTGGCCGGCTACGTCCGGCCACATCGAGATCGGCGGCGAGGACGTCGCGGCGATGAGCACCGAGAGCCTGCGCCGGGTGCGCCGCGAGAAGATCAGTATGGTCTTCCAGCACTTCGCTCTGCTGCCGCACCGCACCGTCGGCGAGAACGCAGCATACGCATTGGAACTGCAAGGAGTCGATCGGACCGAGCGGGAGTACAAGGCCGAGGAGGCCTTGGCGCTGGTCGACCTCGGCGGCTGGGGCGACTCGATGCCCGGTGAGCTCTCCGGCGGAATGCGCCAGCGAGTCGGCCTGGCGAGGGCGTTGGCCGCCGGCACCGACATCATGCTCATGGACGAGGCGTTCAGCGCGCTCGACCCACTGATTCGCCGGGGGATGCAGGACCAACTCGTCGAACTGCAGCAAAAGCTCGGCAAGACCATCTTGTTCATCACCCATGACCTCAACGAGGCGATGCGTCTCGGTGACCGGATCGCGATGATGCGTGACGGGCGGATCGAGCAGATCGGCACTGCCGAAGACATCCTCAACAACCCGGTCAACAATTACGTCGCCCAGTTCGTTCAGGATGTCGACCGCACCCGGGTGATCACGGCGGCCAACATCATGGAGCCGCCGGTCGCCGTCCTCGGCGGCGAGCAGGGCCCGATGGCTGCCCAGAAGCTGTTGCGGGAGAACCAGGCATCCCATCTGCTCGTCGTCAACCGCGATCGCCGACTCGCCGGTCTGGTGCGCGACGACGACATCGCCAAGGCGGTCGCCGACCGCCAGACCGCATTGCCGCTGGTGTCGGCGGCCGCCGTCCCACAGGTGCGCGAGGGCGACGTCCTCGCCGACCTGTTCCGGGTCGCCGCAGCGTATGACCTGCCCCTCGTGGTCGTCGATGACCACCAACGGGTGGTCGGGATGATTCCTCCGGTGACCCTGCTCAGCGCTGGCGGGACATCGTGGACGGACAGCCCGTCCGATTCCCCGGTCCCGACGGGAGCCTTCGTATGACCGGCCTCACCACCGCCGGCACGATCTATGCAGGCCTGTCCACTGCTGGCGCCGAGCCTGGTGGGTTTTGGACCGAGGTATGGACCGGCATCGGTCGCTGGCTCCGTTCCACGCTGGACCGAGTCATTGACTTCATGAACAACCCGGTGCCACGGATCCACATCGGTGATTGGATCGATGCCGGGATCGACTGGCTCACCGTCCATGCGGCCTGGCTGTTCGACTTCCTCAGCCTGGTCATGGACAGGATCGTCGATGGGCTCACCACGGTGCTGCTTTGGCCACCGCCATTGCTGCTCATCCTGGTCTTCTCCGTGCTGGCGCTCCTGCTGCGTTCGCCTCGCTTTGCACTTGCCACCCTCGTCGGGTTGCTCATCGTCGTCGGGATAGACCAGTGGGAGCACGCCATGCAGACTCTGGCGCTCGTGCTCGTAGCTACTCTCGTCGCGGTGGCCATTGCCGTGCCGATCGGGATCAAGGCCGCCCGGGACGACCGGGTGAGTTCGGCGATCCGGCCGGCACTGGACCTCATGCAGACCATGCCGGCACTTGTCTACCTCATCCCGGCCATCTTGCTCTTCGGGATCGGCGTGGTGCCCGGTGTCTTCTCCACGGTGATCTTCGCCCTGCCCCCGGGCGTGCGCCTCACCGAGCTGGGCATCAGACAGGTCGATGCCGAGACTGTTGAGGCGGGTCTCGCGTTCGGCGCGACCCCTCGGCAGATCCTGCGCGGCATCCAACTGCCACTGGCCATGCCGACGATCATGGCCGGAGTCAACCAGGTCATCATGCTTGCCCTGTCGATGGCCGTCATCGCCGGCTTCGCCGGGGCTGACGGGCTCGGCAAAGAGGTCATTTCTTCGCTCGCGACTCTGGACACTCCGAAGGGTGCCGAGGCCGGACTCGCCGTCGTCATCCTGGCGATCTTCCTCGACCGGCTCACCGCCGCACTCGGCAACCCGAGCGACCATCCCAAGGCACTGCTGCGCCGATGGCGCGCCGCCCGCTCGGGCAGCGCGGACCGGGCGCCGGTGTCGGCCTGAGCGCTACATCTCGCACCGGCGTCAGCACCCCGGCGGCGCTGGTCGACAACAGAAAGGAAATCATGTCTCGACTCACCAAGACCCTCGGCGCGATCAGCGCCGCCCTGCTCGGGGTGAGCCTGGCTGCCTGCGGCTCTTCCAGCAGTGGCGGCGAGTCCACGGATGACCCGTCGGGCTCGAGCGCCTCCGGCGACAAGACGATTACCCTTGGCTTCATTCCGTCGTGGACCGACGGTTTATCCACGGCCTACCTGCTCAAGGATCAGCTCGGCAAGATCGGCTACACCGTCGAGATGAAGACGCTCACCGAGCCGGCCCCGTTGTATGCCGGGCTGGCCGGCGGCGACGTCGACATCTACCCGTCGGCCTGGTCGGAGGTCACCCATAAGGCCTACATGGAGGAGTTCGGTGACAAGCTGGAGGATCTCGGCGCTTACTACGAGAACGCCAAGCTGACGGTTGCGGTCCCCGACTACGTCGACATCACCTCGATCGAGGACCTCAAGGCCAACGCGGACCGTTTCGGCGGCCGGATCGTCGGTATCGAAGCCGGTGCCGGGCTCACCAAGGCCGTCCAGGAGGACGTCATCCCGCAGTACGGTCTGGCCGACAGCTACGAGCTTGTCACCTCGTCCACTCCGGCGATGCTTGCCGAGCTGAAGAAGGCGACCGACGCCGAGAAAGACATCGTCGTCACCCTGTGGCGTCCCTACTGGGCCAACACCGCCTTCAAGGTCAAGGACCTCAAGGACCCCAAGGGTGCCCTCGGCAGTTCCGAGGCGCTGCACTTCCTGGCGACCAAGGGCTTCGGTGAGAAGTACCCCGACGCCGCTGAGCTGATCGGTGGGATCAAGCTCGACGACGCTCAATACGGCTCGCTCGAAGACATGGTCGTCAACGAGTACGGCGAGGGCAAAGAGGCCGAGGCGATCACCGCCTGGCTCGAGGCCAACCCGGAGGCTTTCGACACGCAGAAGTGATTCCTGCCGGGCTGAGGCTCGGCTCATCCGAAAACGAAGGGGGCCGCACCTACGGGTGCGGCCCTCAACGTTGCCAGTCCACGGTCAGCTGGTGCTGCGCCGCGGGATCACTGGACCTGCGCTGCCCGGCACAAGGAGCTCCTTCGCGTCAGCTCTGGACGACCTCGAAGGCGATCCGGGCCTGGATCTCGGGGTGTAGCCGAACGGTGGCTTCGTAGTTCCCGACCGACTTGATGTGCCCGGGCACTTCGATCGTGCGCTTGTCCAACTGGGGACCCCCAGCGGCTTGGATCGCCGCGGCGAGGTCGGCGCTGCTCACGGCACCGAAGAGCCGCCCCGACGTGCTGGCTTTGGCCGACACGATGACGTCGGTGGACTGCAGCTTGGCCGCGACGAGCTTGGCGTCGTCGAGGGTCTTGATCTCGCGGGTGGCGCGGGCCTTGAGGATGGCGTCGACCTGCTTCTGACCGCCGGCGGTCCACCCGGTCGCCAGCTTGCGGGGCAGCAGGTAGTTGCGGGCGTAGCCGTCTTTGACGTCGACGACGTCGCCGGCCGAGCCGAGCCCGCTCACCTCGTTCGTGAGGATGACCTTCATGAGGATGCTCCTTGGTATGCCGGGTAGCCCGGGTTTGCCGTCAGCGGGCCGAGGACGAGTAAGGCAGCAGGGCCATCTCGCGGGCGTTCTTCACCGCGGTCGCGATCAGTCGTTGCTCCTGCACGGTCACGCCGGTGACCCGACGGGCGCGGATCTTGCCACGGTCGGAGATGAACTTGCGCAGCAGCGCAACGTCCTTGTAGTCGATGGTTTCGACCTTCGCGGCCTTGAGCGGATTGGCCTTCTTCTTGCCAACCTTGCGAGGGGGTGGCTTGGGCATGTGGATCTCCTTGTGCGGGGAAACTCTTCGGGGATGTCTACAGGTGTGTGCCGAGGGTGATCAGAACGGCGGCTCGTCGTAGCTCGGCCCTGAACTCCAGGCGGGCCCACCCTGGCCGCCCTGCTGTCCCGGTGGGCCTTGTGGGTTGGCTGGACCGCCGGGACCGCTCGACTGGGCACTCGGGCCGCTGGCCCACGGGTCGGTCTCGGGCGCGGCATACCCTTGCCCGCCGACCTGCCCACCGAAACCGCCACCGCCACCGCGCTGGTTCTTGGTGACGTTCGCGGAGGCGTACCGCAGCGACGGGCCGAGCTCGTCGACCTCCATCTCCACTACCGTGCGCTTCTCGCCCTCTTTGGTCTCGTACGAGCGGCTCTTCAGCCGTCCACTGGCGATCACCCGGGTGCCACGATGGAGTGACTCGGCAGCATTCTCGGCCGCTTCACGCCAGATCGAGCAACGCATGAACAACGTCTCGCCGTCTTTCCACTCACCGCTCTGGCGGTCGTATATCCGCGGTGTCGACGCCACGGTGAAGTTGGCCACTGCAGCACCGGAAGGGGTGAAGCGCAGCTCGGGCTCGCTGGTGAGGTTGCCGATGATCGTGATGACGGTGTCGCCTGCCATGATCTGGTCTTCCTTCGGTGAGCTGTGTCTCTCGTGTCTGGTGTCTGGTGTCTCTGTGTCTCGACGGCCGAAGTCGCTGTGCCGCCGCAGGGACGGTGGGAACCGAGTCTGTGAGCTCAGCTGCCTATGCGCATGAGTTTGGTGCGCAACACTGACTCGTTGAGTCCGAGCTGGCGGTCCAGCTCCAACGCCGTGGGCGAGTCGGCCGTGAGCTGCACGACCGCGTAGATCCCCTCGGAGCGCTTCGCGATGTCGTAGGCCAGCCGGCGCCGGCCCCACACGTCGATGCTGTCGATGCTGCCGCCGTCTTTGGTGACGACAGTGAGCAGCTTCTCTAGCGACGGCGCGACCGTGCGTTCGTCCAGCTCCGGGTCGAGGATGACCATGAGTTCGTATTGACGCATGCGGAACACCCACCTCCTTCGGACTCGGCGGTCACGGTCTCTCCGTGACAGGAGGGTTGCATGTGTCACGCCCGGGCCGTGGGCCGCCGGTGATGCCGGCCTTGGGCCTGCGGGGCAACCTGGCCAGGGTAAGGCACCGCGGCAGGGACTGGGAAATCGGCATACTGGCTAGGTCAGCCGGATGACCAGGGCATCCGGGGCGCGGCATAGCGGACCGGCGAGTGGATCTGGATCGGTCGGGTCGAGCCGTGCGGGCGACCGGTGACGGAGTCGTGCGACGACCGTCCCGGCCAGCCATAGCACCCCCGCGACTCGGGCCAGCAGGGTCACGGCATACCAGCCGGTCGGTAGCCCGCGTTCGGGGACGCTCTGGCCAGCGATGTAGAGCCATACTCCACCGAAATGCAGCGCCTCGGTGGCAGCCCACGCCAGGTGGGTCCGCCAGCGCAGACCGGTGAGTGCCACGAGCGGCACGAGCCAGAGCGACGACTGGACCGGGAACGACTTCCCGGTGACGAGCACGATGGCGACCATGACCAGGGATACTTCGGCGACACCGGGCCGCCGAGGCCCGGACAAGGCGATATATCCTCCCACGAGCACGGCAGCGAACCACCCGGTGACGGCGAGCAACGTGAGGATCGGAGTTGGGATCTCCGATCCGGCCAGTTGGGGAAATACCCATGGGGAACCGAAACCGGCGCCTGCGTCGATCCAGGTCGTGTAGGCCGCGCCCGCTGCCGCAGGATTGCGGATCGCGAGCCCGGTGAACACCACAGCGGTGGTCCCGGCAGCGGCGATGACGGTGGGAAGTGCCTGCCGCAGCCGGCCGGCCCGGATCGCCAGGAAGACGATGGCCAGCACAAGCAACACCGGATACGTCCGGGCGGAGATGGCCAGTCCGAAGAGCACTCCGGCGAGTATCGTCCGGGACCGCGACCAAGCCCACAGGGCTCCCGAAGCAAGTGCCACCCCGGCGATGTCCGGCGCGATCAGCACGGTCAGCACGAGGACTGGGCTGAAGGCCACATGCGCCGCCCAGAACGGGGTCTGGGGGACACTCGCAGCCGTCCACCAGACCAGCAGTGCCACCAGAGCGGCAGCAAGGACCGCCCAGATGCCGAAGAAGAAGCGGGCCTGGGCCTCGGGGCTTCCGCCGGGCACGAGGTCGCCGGTCACGGCCAGTAGGAGCGCGGTGATCGGTGGGTGGGCCGGGGCCGTCCCCGCCGCGCCCTCGCCGAGGAGGCCCTGCAGACCCTGGCCCAGCTGTTGACCGGCGTAGGTCGCCGGGAGGTCTGAGAAACACATGTGGAAGAACTGGTCCGGGCTGGTCCAGCCCCCTTCGATGCAGTATCCCCGGAGCCACACCGAAGCGGCCATGCTGATGCTTGCCAGACCGGCCAGCACTGCAGCCAGCTGCCGCCACCCCCGGGCCAGCGGATCGGCATACCGGCCCAGCGGCCCACCGATGACCTCGGACGCCGAGCGCGCAATCGGGTCCTGCCGGGTCGGGACGGGCAGGCGGCGACTGGGGGGCACGGGGCAAGGCTAGTCGGCATTGCTTGGACGCAGGTACGACTCGTTCAGCACAACGACGCGTGGGGAGGAGAGGCCAACGCGGCAGGGTCGGTCTGCGATCACCGAATCGGATAGTGCTGCGGCCAGCCGACTGTCAGGGTGGAGCGCTAGTCGAGGCCGTTGGCCTCGAGGTCGTGGTGACCGGGGTCTGCGTCGGCGTCGGTGCCGGTGTCGTCGGCGCGGGGTCGGCCGTGGTGGTCGGTGGGGGCGGCGCTGTCGTGGTGGATGGTTCGCCGGTCTCCGAAGGAACCGTGCTGGTGGTCGGGCCGACGGAAGTCGTCGACGGCGGTGGTGCGGCCGGGCGGACCCGACTGTCGCCGATTCCGGCTCGCTCGGGGAAGTCCTGCGGGTCCGTTCCCGCCAAGGCGGCTCGGACGAAGTCGACCCACATGGTCACCGGAATCCGGCTGCCGCGCTCACCGTTGGGCCCGCGGAGCCCGGCCAACGACTGCTGCTGCCCGTCGACGTCTTTGAAGATGACCACTGCGGCGGAGATCTGCGGGGTGAACCCGGCGAACCAGTAGGAGAGTTCGTTGTCGGTCGTGCCGGTCTTGCCAGCGGACGGTCGTCCCAGCCGAGTGGCCTGGCTGGCTGTGCCCCCCGCTCCGGTCACCTGCCGCAATGCGTCGATGGTGTCGGCAGCGACATTCCTACCGAAGGCGTCAACGACGTTGGGGCGGGCTCGGTATTGGACTCGGATCGTGTTGGAGGTCACTGCAGTCACGAGGTACGGCGTGGCCCGCTGGCCTTCTGCGGCGATCGTCGCGTAGGCATTGGCCAGGTCGATCACCCGAGGCGACGCGGTGCCCAGCACGTTCGTCGGGTCGTTGCCCAAACCTGGGGTGTCTTTGGGTATGCCGGCTGCCACGGCAGCGGCACGGGTCGCCTCCGGGTCGATCTCGAGATTGAGCCGGACGAACGCGGTGTTGACCGACTTCGCGGTGGCTCGCCGAAGATCGACTGTGCCGTAGGACGTGTTGCCGTAGTTCTTCACGGAGAAGCCGGGGTTGATGGTTGCGTCCCGGAACGGGCTGTCGCCGTCGAACCTGGTCTTGGTCGAAATACCTTGTTGCAGTGCTGCGATCAGGGTGAATGCTTTGAATGTCGACCCGGCTTGGGCGCGCGCATCAGTGGCTGCGGAGAACTGACGTTCCTGATAGTCCCGGCCGCCGTAGAGAGCCAGGACCGCGCCGTCACCGGGCCGGACCGCGGCGAGTCCGGCATACACGTCCTCGGTCGACTGGCCGAGGGCACTGGTCGGGAAGTCGGTCTCGACGGCTGCGACCGCTGCCTCCTGGGCCTTCCGGTCGATCGTCGTCGTCACGCGCAGCCCCCCGGCGTTGATCTGTTCGTCGCTGAGTTTGAGTTTGTCCCGAAGCTCTTGCCGGACTGCTTCGATGACATAGCCCTCCGGGCCGGACAGCACCCGCGCCGGGCGTTGCTCTTGGATCACCGGCATCGTGAGGCCGGCTCGGACCGATTCGTCGAGCCAGCCCATCGTGACCATCCCGTCGAGCACGTAGTCGAATCTGCTCTGCAGGTTGGCCTGCTGCTGCTCCCCGAGGGCCGGGTCGAACAGGCTCGGGGCATTGATCACTGAGGCGAGCACGGCACCCTCTGCGACATCGAGGTCCTTCGCGTTCTTGCCGAAGTAGGCCTGGGCGGCGGCCTGGATGCCGTAGGCGCCGCGACCGTAGTAGATCGTGTTGAGGTATCCCTCGAGGATGTCGTCCTTGGAGCGAGAATGATCGATCTTGATCGCGATGACGATCTCGCGCAGCTTGCGGTCCAGGGTGCGCTCCTGGGTCAGGAAGTAGTTCTTGACGAACTGCTGGGTGATCGTCGAGCCACCGCCCTGGGTGTCGTTGCCGCTGATCGCCTGCCAGGCCGAGCGGGCGATCCCGGAGACGCTCACCCCGCTGTTGTCGTAGAAGCTGCGGTCTTCGGCGGCGAGCATCGCCCGCTGCACGTGCTCGGGCACCTCGGCCAAACGCACGGACTCCCGGTCGTATTCGGAGAGTCGGGTCAGTTCGGTCTCTCCGTCGGCGTAGTAGACGATGCTCGTCTGGGCCTCGGCGACAGCGTTGGGGCTCGGTGGGTCGATGACGATGAAGGCGACGGCCACGGCGACCACGAGCGCTGAGAACAACCCGGCGAAGGTCCAGAGGGTGCGTCGCACCCACTTCCGGCGTGCCGGACTGGCCCGGCGAGCACGCCGAGGTGCGGTGTCAGCGGGGCGACTGAGACTCACGGAGCGGCCTCCTGGGGCGATGGGACCCTTTCAGTATGGGCAGGGATGCCGGGTACGGCCGAATCCGCCGGATGCCCAGGGACGGGCGGCGATCGCCCTTCGCCAGGTAGGTGGTGACCATGCTGCCATCCGCACGGCGTGCAGATGACAGACGTGATCTCCAGAGCGACGTCCACTCACTCGTCCCGCACCGATGGCGGGGCGGACGCGACACGCGACACATCGTAGAGATGTATCACTTCGATATATCAAATGGTATATTGCGCGTGTCGGTGCTGTAGAGGACCTCACCGACGATGGAACACAAGTACCACAGTGGAAGGCACCATGATGGCTCGACGCGCCGAGCTGCTCGAGTTCGCCGTGCTCGGGTTGCTCCATGAGAGCCCGATGCACGGATACGAGCTTCGCAAGCGGTTGAACAGCGCGCTAGGCGCGTTCCGGGCGCTGTCCTACGGGTCGCTCTACCCGTGTCTGCGACAGTTGCTCACCAGGGGCTGGATCTTCGAGGCCGAGACAGATGGCCAGTCGGCCGGCGTATCGGTGGCGAGCAAGCGGGCACGGATCGTGTACGAGCTCTCGGCAGAGGGCAAGGAGCGTTTCCAGGAGATGGTCGAGTCCGCGGGGCCGGCATCTTGGGAGGACGAACACTTCGACGTCCATTTCGCCTTCTTCGCCCGCACGAAGGCCGAGGTGCGCCTGCGTATCCTCGAAGGCCGGCGCTCACGGCTCGAGGAACGCCTAGCCAACATCCGAGCGGCTTCGGCCCGCAACCGAGAGCGCATGGATGCCTACACGGCAGCCTTGCAACGCCACGGCGAGGAGTCAGCCGAGCGCGAGGTCCGATGGCTCGACGAACTGATTCGGGCCGAGCGCACCAGCTCGGATTCCGGCATACGAACTCACGACTCCACAACCTGACAACCACCTCTGACCAAACCCACGAACCCCGACCCACCAACGGACGACCCAGCCACGACCATGACCTGGCCGGGCGCCATGACAAGGAGAATCACCCATGGGATCTGTGCGCGTCGCCATCGTCGGCGTCGGCAACTGTGCCAGCTCGCTGGTTCAAGGCGTCGAGTATTACCGCAACGCTGATCCCGCGACCAGCGTCCCTGGCCTCATGCACGTGCAGTTCGGGCCGTATCACGTCCGGGATGTCGAGTTCGTTGCGGCCTTCGACGTCGATGACAAGAAGGTCGGCAAGGACCTGTCGGAGGCGATCGACTCTTCGCAGAACAACACGATCCGCATCTGTGAGGTCCCGACACTCGGCGTCGAGGTGCAGCGCGGCCACACCTTTGATGGGCTCGGCAAGTACTACCAAATGACCATCGACGAGTCGGCTCACGAGCCTGTCGATATCGTGCAGGCACTCAAGGATGCTCAAGCCGACGTGCTTGTCTCCTACCTGCCGGTTGGTTCCGAGGAGGCCGACAAGTACTACGCCCAGTGTGCGATCGACGCTGGCGTGGCGTTCGTCAACGCGCTGCCGGTCTTCATCGCGAGCGACCCCGAGTGGGCAGCGAAGTTCGAGGCGGCTGGCGTGCCGATCGTCGGTGACGACATCAAGAGCCAGGTCGGTGCCACGATCACCCACCGAGTGCTCGCCCGGTTGTTCGAGGACCGGGGCGTCACGCTGGATCGCACCTACCAGCTCAACGTCGGCGGCAACATGGACTTCAAGAACATGCTGGAGCGCGAGCGGTTGGAGTCGAAGAAGGTCTCCAAGACCCAGTCGGTGACGTCGAATCTCAGCGGCCCCTTGGGGGGCAAGGTCGAGGACAAGAACGTCCACATCGGCCCGAGCGACTACGTCCAGTGGCTCGACGACCGCAAGTGGGCCTACGTGCGTCTCGAAGGCCGTGCGTTCGGTGACGTGCCACTCAACCTCGAATACAAGCTCGAGGTCTGGGACTCCCCGAACTCCGCTGGGATCATCATCGACGCACTGCGTGCCGCCAAGATCGCCAAAGACCGCGGCATCGGTGGCCCGCTGATCTCGGCCTCGTCCTATCTCATGAAGTCGCCGCCGGTGCAGCGCGCCGACGACCTTGGCCGGGCGAAGCTCGAGGCGTTCATCGCAGGCGAAGAAGCGCGCTGAGCTGACGAGACATTCCACACGAGGACCAGATGCGAGCTAGCTGAGTGTGGGGCCCGTTGCTGGCGGGCTTCGTGTTGCTGGCCGGGGCCGACAGTTCGGGCGAGTTCGTCGACGTGCGTGGTGCGCGGCTTTGGGCCCGGCTAAGGGCTACTGGCCGGGCACCCAGAGCTTCGATGCCGGTGGCGCGGCCGGGCTCGGTGCCGATGCCGGTCGGGGCGTCGGGGTCTGCGTGAGGTCGTTCGGCTCCGGGTCTCCGGCCGCCACCTCCGGCTCGGCGCTGACCTGGCCCAACCGAAGCTGATTGAGCGCATCATCGATCTGGCGAGTGAGCTCGGTCGCCAGATAGGGGCGGGTGTAGTCGAGCGTTTGGGCACACAGGTCGATGAACAGCCGCGCGTCCCGCCGACCGAGCTTGATCTGTGCCGTGCTGAGGAGTGTCGAGAAGACCTCCGCAAGCAGCTGCTCGGCCGGTGCTGCGCGCAGCTGCTGGATCATCTGCAACGTCTGCTCGTCGGGCAAACCGTGCTCGTCGCCCGGTCCCTCCGAGGAGGTTGTCGTGGCGCCTTCGGGGACGCTGCCGGGCTGTCCGTCGCCGTCCGTGGTGTCGGCCATCGTGGGTGTGGCGGCCTCAGGGGTCTCCGTGGCTTGTGTGGGTTCCGAGGCTTCGGTGGGGTCGTCAGTGGACATGGGTCTCTCTCGGTCGAGGTTCGGGTGGTGTCAGAGTGCCCGCAGCTGGTCGACCGACAGGTCGGCCAGGCCGAGGGTAGCCAGGGTGCGTTGCGCCTGGGCATCGTAGTCGGTCGCCAGCATGATCGAGGTGATCGTCGTGATCGCATCCATAGCCGGGGTCGGGACACCGACGTGGCGAGCGACATCGCGGAAGAACACCATGCTGACCCCGACGTCCTCGGTGAGGTATCGGTTATCGAGAGTGTCCTGAGCCTTGATACCGAGGAAACCGGGGGCGGTGCTATATCCGGTTGTGTAGTTGTCCTCGGTCATATAGCCCTGGGCGACTCCGGTGGCCGGCTCGGTCTCGATGGTCACGCCGAGGGCCCGGCCGATCGCGATGCGCTCGGCGTCGACTGCCGCCATGAGCCGACCGACCGACTCGGTCACTCCCTGCTCGTAGAACATGAAGTCGCCGCCGGTGCGTTCGATGAGGGCCGCGTTGAGGATGGTGACCGCCGGGTGGATGACCGGGTTGCCGTTCTGCAGCGCGGTCTGCCAGACGCTCGCCGCGGGCACCACCTCCGGCCACACGTCGCGCAACGCCTGGCACACGGCATACGTGCGCTCCTGCCCGAGCGCCGCGACCCAGAGCGCGCCCAAGAGCTTGTGGAAGACCCGGACCGTCGCAGGCGCGGTGACCCGCGTGGCATACGGGAGCGTCGACAGCTCGGCCACGGTGATCTCGCCACCGTCGAGCGGAAGTCCCGCCGCCCGGGCGAAGGCAACCGCGCCGAGGCAGGAACCGGGATTGACGACCACGGTCATGCCGGGTGTCAGGTGTGGGCCTGCGGCGCGCGCAAGTGACTCGGTCGCAAACGCGGGCCCGACGACGAACACCATCTCGGCCCCGTCGAGGGCACGACCGATATCGGTTGTCGCAAGGGCGATCGGCGCGAATCCATCGAGCTTGCCGGTGCCGTGTATGCCGCCGGCTGCATCGACCGGCACGAGCCCACCCTTGTGATCTTCGGTCTCGGCCATCGTGACCTCGTGGCCGGCCAGGCCCCATTCACACGCCGTCGTCAGCGCGCCGTTGCCGCCACCGAGTACTGCGATCCGCATTGCCTCACCTCTTCTGTCCGGCGAACCACGCCGTCGTCGACTCCCCATCCTGTCAGTGCAAACCCACCCGGCGCTCTCGGCGACCGGGTTGTCGTGACGATTTGGTTCAGTTGACGAGGATGGCGCGGGCGGTCTTGACCTGCATGGTGGTCGTGGCCCCGGGGACGGTGACGGTGTCGGGGATGCGGGTCCAGGGTTGGCCGGTGAGGCGGTATTCGGCGGAGAGGGTGGCATCGATGCGGACGGTGTAGGTGCCGGGTTTGGGGTATTCGTGGGTGATGGTGCCGGTGGGGTAGGTGCCGCCGGGGTTGGTGGTGGGTCCGAAGCTGGTGCCGTCGCCGAAGTGGTAGGTGTAGCCGATGAGGATTGGGCGTAGCTCGACGTGGTAGCCGAGCATGCGGGCGGGGTCGAGGGTGATGGTTTCGCCGGGGGAGATGCCTTCGTCGGCCCAGGAGGTTTGGTAGTAGACGGGGACGGTGACCAGGGTGAGGTTGTTCGGTGGGGCCATGATGGTGGTCAGCTCAGCCCACGGCACTGAAGTGAATGCTGAGCGGATCTGCTGGGTATTTAGGGTCACGTGCTCACTGCTACCGCAGATCGTTCCGACTTGGCGCCAAGGCTCGACAACGGTGCCGTCTGCCGCCACTAGCTGCCGGCGCACGAGTAGGACAGGATCCGGATCGCATCCGATCGTTTCAGCGCAGACTAAGGTGCCTACTAGATCATACGGGTTCCCGTTTCTTCCTATACTGGCGCAATTGGTGTATCTATAGAGGAATCGCGGTCCTGTGCGGTGACCGCTTGTGGTGCCGGACTTGTGCTTGGTTTGCTCGTCGGAATCCGAGACGTCAATTTGGGCTCCTTCTTGGTTTGAGGAGCCGGACACCTGCGCTGGCCCCGTCTGTCTTCGGCTGGAGTCCTCCGGGGGAGTGGTTGGATCTGAAGCCATGCCTAGTGTTAGCATGGCACCTATCATCAGGAGCAGGACGCCGGTTCGGTACATGAGGTCACTCCTCGATTTTCAGCCATTCCGAAACGATCCACGACCCTGATTCTCGAGTCAAAGTCAGATAAAAGCCTTCCCGGGTTTCACCTATTGTGCGCGAGACGACCCCTCGATCGTCTACAAGACCCGCATCGATCTGCTGTATAAACACGGCTACCTCTGCAGCCCTGGTCGTCAGATTCATGCACTGCTGCATTTCAATAAACCAAATTTCTTCGTTTGTGCGGAGCCCCTCCCGGGCTGTCTCTTTCGCATGATCCAGGAGGTCCTTGCATCCTATGCAATCGGTGCTGAAGTATGCCCCGAGAGAATATGGATCTGCCTCTGCGTACACACGGTTCACTTCAGAAACGAGGAACTCGACGAACTCCATCGCACCCCGGGCGCTGTTTTCTTGTGCCTTTGCTGGGATGGTGATGGACGACGTGCGTGTAGTCGTGGGTGTGGCGGTCGTGGCTGCCGGCTGCGACGCGGGTGTTGACCGAGTGGTCGCCAAGGAAGTGGGGTCCGTAGCGACAGTAGGTTTGGATGCCGGGACACGGTCGCATGCAGCTAACATAAAGCCCAGCGCAACGATGACAGCCAACCCGCGCGCGAACCCGCCCACTCCTGGGACGTGATTCATGCGCTACTCCTTCCCCGTGTCGGAAGCGCGTGGCCGTTCGGCCTCGCTGCTGCGGTCGACCAACTGTCTGGGCCCCTGCATTATGGCAATGATCTGCGGATCGACAACCCAGCTATCCACAGGGTCCGCCCCGACGACCCCGGGCGGCGGTCGAAACCATGTCGCGTCCACGAGAAGTGCTCACACGTCGCCGGTGCCGGTGTCTCATGCTGGACACGTCAACCGCTCACCTATCGGTCACTCCCAGGACACGCCCGGGACGACTTGCTGCCCACACCTTGTGAGGGCCATCGGTGCACGTGGGGGCCTAGGTTCTCCGACCAACGGGTTTCTTCGTCCACCGGTTATCCTCAGCTTCTCCACGCGGGAAGTCGCGTGTTCCACAGTGTCTTCCACTGGTGCTCCACAAGCTGCGCTTGAGTCCGGTGACGGTCGTGCCTAGGCTCCCCGAGAACGGTTCGGTACACGGCATACCCCACTGTATTTTCGCTGGTCAGAGGCGTTCCTGCAGGCAGGAGCGGAAGGGTTGTCGGTGGCCCGTGAGACCGTACGCCTGTCCAACACCGGGGATGGAAAGGTCGTAGGTTGACAGTCCAAGAGCTGTTCGTCGGGGCGTATGCCGGGCCCGACGAAGGTGGTGGTGACCGGCTTCCTCCACAGGATGTCCACGCCGAGCAGTCGGTGCTGGGCTCGATGCTGCTGTCCAAGGATGCGATCGCTGATGTGGTCGAGGTGCTGCGGGGTGTCGACTTCTATCGCCCGGCGCACGAGTCGGTTTTCGAGGCGATCCTTGACCTCTACGGGCGTGGCGAGCCAGCTGATGCGGTCACCGTCGCCGATGAGCTGACCAAGCGGGGTGAGCTGACCCGGGTCGGCGGCCAGGCGTTCCTGCACCAGCTCATCGCGGGCGTGCCGACCTCGGCCAACGCCGGCTACTACGCCCAGATCGTCGCCGAGCGGGCGGTGCTGCGCCGCCTCGTCGAGGCAGGCACCAAGATCGTCCAACTCGGCTACGCCCAAGACGGCGGCGACGTCGAAGACATCGTCAACTCGGCCCAAGCCGAGGTGTATGCCGTGTCCGAGAAGCGCGGTAGCGAGGACTACCACGTGCTCGGCGACATTCTTGAAATGACTGTCGACGAGATCGAGGTGGCCTCTGGCAAGTCCGGGGAGATGTCCGGCGTTCCCACTGGCTTCACCGACCTCGACTCGCTCACCAACGGTCTGCACCCTGGGCAGATGATCGTTCTCGCCGCCCGGCCGGCCATGGGCAAGGCGCTTGCTCTCGACACCCCGCTGCCCACACCCACCGGGTGGGTGAGCATGGGTGAGGTTCGACAAGGCGACGAAGTGCTCGGCGCGGACGGACGCCCTACCCGGGTCGTGGCCACGACCAAGGTGATGCTCGGGCGGCCCTGCTACGAGGTCGAGTTCTCCGACGGTTCGGTCCTCGTGGCTGACGAGCAGCATCAGTGGCAGGTGCGCTGCTTCGGCGAAGTACGCATCCTCACGACCATCGAGCTAGCCGAGCTGATGGACCGGCACGTGCTGACCGTCATTGAGCGCGAACCGGCAGCGGAGGCGGCATACCGAATGCCGTTCCAGGTGTGGAAGATCGAAACGGTGCGGCCGGTGGCCTCGGTGCCCGTGCGTTGCATCGAAGTCGACGCTGCCGACCACCTCTACCTGGCCGGCCGGGCGATGATCCCCACCCATAACAGCACACTGGGGCTCGATGTGGCCCGCACGGCGGCGATCAAGCAGAACCTGGCCACGGCCGTCTTCAGCCTGGAGATGAGCAAGACCGAGATCACCATGCGGCTGCTGTCGGCTGAGGCGCAGATCCAGTTGCAGCACATGCGCAAAGGCACGATGCGCGACGAGGACTGGCAGCGCCTGGCCGCCACCATGGGCCGGGTCAGCGATGCGCCGCTGTTCATCGACGACAGCCCGAACATGTCGCTCATGGAGATCCGGGCCAAGTGCCGTCGACTCAAACAGCGGCACAATCTCAAACTCGTCGTCATCGACTACCTGCAGCTCATGACTTCAGGGAAACGGGTGGAGAGCCGTCAGCAAGAGGTGTCCGAATTCTCTCGTGCCCTCAAGCTGCTTGCCAAGGAGCTGGAAGTGCCGGTCATCGCGATCAGCCAGCTCAACCGCGGGCCCGAGCAGCGCACCGACAAGCGCCCGCAGATGTCCGACCTGCGCGAGTCCGGCTGTCTCACTGCCGACACCCGGGTGCTGCGGGCCGATACCGGCGCCGAAACGACCCTCGGTCGGCTGTATGCCGCGGGCGCGCGCCAAGTGCCCGTGTGGGCACTGGACCAGTCGCTGCGTTATGTGCGTCGCCATCTGACCCATGTCTTCCCGACCGGCACCCGGCCGGTCTTCGAGCTGACCACCGAATCGGGCAAGCGGGTGCGGGCCACCGAGAACCACCCTTTCCTCACGTATGCCGGGTGGCAGGCCCTCGGTGATTTGCGCACCGGCGTGCGGGTAGCAGTGCCGCGGCACGTGCCCGCGCCGGCCTTCTTCGAACCGTGGGACGAGGCGCGGATCATCCTGCTCGCGCATGCGCTCGCCGATCCCGACTTCGGGCTCGACCACTCCAAGACCAACCAGGTCGCCGACTGGCTCGCCGGGCTCGGGGTCCCCGCGGCCGGAGAAGGCGCGCTGGCCGACTCGATCGGCAAGATCAACACGGGGATCGGGGGCAAGCCGCACAAGCGACGGGTGCCCAAGTCGTTGTTCTACGCCCCGAAAACGCAGATCGCCACATTCGTCTCGCATCTGTTCGGGAGCGCCGGTGACATCGTCGTCCACCGCCCGGGGCACGACTCCACGGCGTTGGGTCGGATCCGGTTGCGCACCCCGTCGCGACGGCTCGCCGATGACGTTGCCCGGCTGCTACTGCGTTTCGGGATCTCGACCAGAGTGACCACGTGCCGGGGCAGGCGCGGCGCAGGCCGGCCCGCGGCATACCTGCTCGATGTCGTGGGGGAAGACAGCCAACGGCGTTTCCTGCAAGAGATCGGCGTCACCGGTGCGGGCGCCACAGCGGCCGAGCAGCTGCTGGCGCGGGTGCGTGAGCTTGAGGCCGCCGGTGCCGGCGTCGCTGCTGTGCCCGAGCTGGTGTGGGAGTCGATGCGTGAGGTCATGAGCGAGCGCGGTGCCGGAGGTGCGGCCGAGCGTGCCACTGCCGGCGAACGGCTCGGGCAAGTGGCGGCCGTGCTCGATGAGGCCGAGCTCGACCTCTATGCCGTCAACGACGTCGTCTGGGACCCGGTCGTGTCGATCGAGCCCGCAGGCGTCGAGCAGGTCTACGACGCCACCGTCGCCGGTGGCCACAATTTCATCGCCAACGGAATCGCCGTGCACAACTCGATCGAGCAGGACGCCGACATCGTCATCCTCCTGCACCGCGACGAGGCATACGAGCGCGAATCCCCCCGCGCTGGGGAAGCCGACCTCATCGTCGCCAAACACCGCAACGGCCCCACCGACACCATCGTGCTCGCCTTCCAAGGCCACTACTCACGCTTCACCAACATGGCCCAAGGGTTCTGAGCGTGCGTGGGGGGTCGTCGAGATGCAGCCAGGATTGAACTCCTGTCTGATGAACTCTAGGTTTCCCCCCAAGGGAGCCGGGGCTGACGAACGTCGGGTGACAACGCTGTGACCTGCCGCCGTAACGACTTTCGGTGAGCATGTCGAAATGGTGGTGGCTGACACGTATGGGAGGTAGGGGCTGGCCGTTGGGGCCGCCCGACCGACGAAGGAGATCTGATGAGCCACTACCTGTTGAACAATGTCCAGCCTCACGGCCGGGTCCTGCAGCCCGAGCAGCTTCAGCGTGTCATTGCTGACGTGACCGCCCTGACCCAGCAGATGCAGGAGGCCGGTGTCTGGGTGTTCGCGATGCCGTTGACCGATCCGAGCGCGGCGACGGTGGTCCGCTCGGTCGAGAATGAGGTG
>PDWI01000457.1_pt1 | contig 66137 bp, 57 predicted proteins | sample 1430891 | NCBI WGS metagenome assembly PDWI01 (sample SAMN01162508, study PRJNA174530) | Oral metagenome, whole genome shotgun sequencing project. | biome: Marine environment; feature: Marine mammal; material: Swab sample of the gingival sulcus; isolation source: swab sample of gingival sulcus...
ATTGCCGCACACGACCAGCCCATCATTGTTCTTTTGGGCTGCGGTCTGGACACCAGGTACCACCGTCTGGACGGTGACAGCAAAGCGGTTTTTTATGAAATTGATCTGCCAGAGGTCATTGTCTTGAGGGAAAAGCTGCTGCCGGAGACTGACAACAACCATCTTTTGGGATATTCAATGTTTGACCGCGAGTGGATGGAGAAGATAAAGACCGCCCACCCTGACGGGAATTTTCTGTTCATTCTTGAGGGCGTGCTCATGTATTTTGAAGAAACTAAGGTTCGTCCGTTTTTATGCTCTCTTGCCGATACCTTTCCCGGTTCGCAAATCTGCTTTGACTTTCTCAGCACCTGGTCCAGCAAAGACACAAAACACCACGATACCCTGAGAAAAATGCAGGCTACCTTCAAATGGGGGCTTGATGATGCCCAGGAGCTTACCAGATGGCATCCGGGACTCAAGGTCATCTCCTGCGAAAGTATTATGTGGCAAATGGGCAACTACCACTGGTTTTGCCGGCTGACGCGCCATGTCAGACTGTTCCACAATGCGTCCCGTATGCTGCACCTGCATGTAAAGGTCTGAATCATGAATTACAACTATTAAAACTTATCCTGTCAATTAAAGAAGAGCCATAGAATTATAAACTGATTGGCATATGCTCTATGAAAATTTTTCGTAAATAGAAGATTTTTTTCTTGATTCAATAAAATTATTAAAATCATCCATGACTCTCTATAGCCGCCGTTTCAACATATAGACGTCTTCCCACTGGAGGCTTTTGTTTTTATGGCCGAAACAATCTAAATTAAATTTTAATAGTGACTAAAGTTGAAAAATTTATTTATAATAGGGAAGGTTTTTTTAAAATGCTATAAAACAAATTGAATATTCAAGGAGTTTGCCAATGAAAATTTGGAATCAGGAAAAATATATAAAAGCATGGAATTTTGCATCAAAAATGCACCGGCACCAATATCTTCCCGGAACAGATATTCCCTATATAAACCATATAGGAAATGTGGTTATGGAGGCAATGACTGCTATTTCTTTAACAAAATCAATTAAAAATCCTGATCTTATGGTTCAGGCTGCCCTTTTACATGATACCATTGAAGATACAGAGGCAACATATGATGATATTAAAAATACCTTTGGAGAAGACGTTGCAAAAGGTGTTTCTGCCTTGAGTAAAAATAAGGAGTTAGCTTTAAAATCTGAACAAATGGAAGATAGTATTAACCGTATAAAAAAACAACCTGCTGAAATATGGATGGTAAAGCTGTCGGATAGAATTACAAATCTCCAGCCGCCGCCCAGACACTGGAATAAAGAAAAAATAAAAAAATATCATAATGAATCTGTTTTTATATTAACAAGCCTTGGAAAGGCAAATGAGTTTCTTTGTAAAAGGCTTGAAAAAAAAATTGAAAGATATTCCCTTTATTAAAATAACCTCATAAGCATACACGCATAGCTAACTATAATAAAGTTTGATATTCAAGAACTTAAAAAAGAGAGGTTTTCTCTTTTTTTGGTGTCCAAATTCGATGCAGGCCATATTGTTTTACAATAAAACGGTAAGTAATTCATTTTCATAAAAAATTATACAGAAAATCAGGAAATCCGCTCAAAAATCAAATGTCCTTTTTTTTCCTTTTTCAGAGTAAAATCAGAACGTAAAATTTCCTTCAGTCTTGAGTCGCTGATCGTATTTTCTCCGTAAATTCTGGAACCGAAACGGCTCATATAGGATAATCTTCCCCCTGTTTTAACAACCCGGGTTATTTCATCCAGAACCTTCTGTTTTTCTTTGATAATAGGCAATGTATTATGCAGATAAACCAAATCAATGCTCTTATCTTTCAAACCTGTATCGCATCCGGATTGGATGAGCTCAACATTTTTGAGATTGTTCTTACAAATCTTTTTTTCCATGATTTTTATAGCCTGCGTACTTAAATCAAGTGCAAAAACACGTCCTTCTTTACCCACTGCTTTTGCAGCAGGGATGGCATTAAAACCAAGTCCGCATCCGAAATCAAGGATATAGAACCCTTTTTCAATTCCTGCCAGATTGATTTCTTCTTCAATATTCCTGAATCTTTTTCTGATATTCATAACCAGTCTCATGACCTGAAATGCAAACCAGGGCATGGATTTTTGTTCATTCTTGTCTTTTATATTATTCATTATTTTTAACCTCCTTTTACTGCTTATTACAATTGGATTATTGAAAGAGACCAGTTGTTTTTTCGTGAAAAACGATCTACATATTTTACTTAATGGGTATTTTTAAATAGCGGCAATATAAATTAATAGCCTGCTTTTCTCAAAACCCTTACTATCCCTGACATAACCTGATTTCTTCCCGATCCCTTTGCATTATAAAGCATCATGTCAGCTTTTTTCAAAATCTTTTCAGGAGAATCTCCATCCTTAAAGGAAGAGACCCCAAAACTTGCTGTAACAGCTACAGGGCCTTCATTTGTAGGAAAAAGAGATGAGGATATCTCCTCCCTTAATCTTTCGGCCATAAGGCATGCTTTCCATGAATCAGCATCTGGCAGAATAAGAACAAACTCTTCCCCTCCATATCTGAAAAGGTTGTCTTCTGTTCTTATCATCATTTTGACCTTATTGCACATTTCTGCAAGTATTTCATCTCCTGCCTGATGCCCGTAATTATCATTTATTGACTTGAAATGGTCTATATCAAACATTACAAGGCTGAAATCGCTGTTGTTTCTTGTACATAAAGCAAACTGCTCTTCAAGTCTTTTTTCAAACTCACGCCTGTTATAACAGCCTGTAAGAGGATCAGTGGATGCTGCATTTTTAAGTTGATTTATACTTATATGCTTTGAAAGAGAATTTTTAAGTCCTGCAACTATATTCATAAGAATATCTGAATGATAATCGCTGGTATTTTTTCTTCCGGGGAGTATATAAAGCTTTGCCTGAAAATTTTTACCTGAAAATTCTTTTCCAAAAAGCTCTCCGTTAAGTTTTCTCCCTTCAAGAAAACCTGTTTTGGAAATATTCAAAGGATGTATAAAAGGCTCTCCCTTGAATGAGAAATCCTTTTCTATAACTGAAATTATTGTTTCACGAAAAACTGAAGGTTCCACCCATACCATCATTTTACCTGAAACCTTTACTGCAAGTGCAAAAAATTCATGATTGAATATATCATATATACATTTGGATAATTCCCTTATCATTGTTTCAAAATCAGAGGCTTGATGTACATTGATAAGATAGGTATTAACCCTTTTATAATCTCTTATTTTAGGTAGCCTGGAAAAAATTTGAAAACCCGTTGAAAAATAATTTTTTAAGTAGCTTTCCATAAAAAATCTCCTGAATTAATATTTTCTGCATAAATTAATTCAAAAAGCGTGCCACTTTATAACCCATTGTAATTATTTGTATATTTTTTTATAAATTTTTATTGTTCATGATTTCTGCCAGAAAAATGTCATTAATTTTTCCCATTAACAATTTTATGACGCAGCCTTGCCAAGTGATAAACTCATTGTTAGTGTATAAATATTCTCGGCAGGGTTTTTATTTTGTAATAAAATTATCCAGTTTGGGGAAGATTATTTATATATCAAGGAGATTATATGTTAAGCAGAGAAGAGTATATTGAAAAACTGATGGAAAGTCCCAAACCGAAATGTCCCCATTGCGGAGCTGCAATGGAAATATGGGAAGTTCCTCCAATAACTTTCAGTGATGGACTTGGATGGGGAGAGCCGTTTCTGTTTGTATGTTTTAATGATAATTGCCCTCCATTTACAGGAGGTTGGGGCAGTATTGAAGAAAATTACGGACATAAAGCCTCTTTCAGGTGTTTAAATTATCCTTTCACAGACAAATATGAATTAATGCCTGTTTTTGGGCAGGACGGCGGAGAAGCTCAAATAATAAACAAGGAAATAATTGATGAGCAGGAAAGAATAAAGGAAAATATAAAAACAGGGTTTTCAATTCTTGCCGATTGCTATGTAAACAATGACTTTCTTAAAATGCTGTCAATGGCTTCTGATCCGTCAGAGCCTGTAAGAGTAAGGTTAAAAGCTGCTGAAATGCTTGGAGATTCAGCAGATATTACAGAAGTGATAGAGCCCCTTAGAAATATAAAGGCTCCAAATAAAAAAATAATGGAAGCTATTGAAATTGCAATAGATAAAATTCATGAAAGATGCTTTACAAAAGAATGCCCCTATTGTGCTGAAATAATTAAAAAAAGAGCCAAGATATGTAAATACTGCGGTAAGGACGTAGCAGGGCTGTAAAAAAAATAGAGCAGGGGAAATCCCTGCTTTTTTTATCTGTTTACATTTAACATGTCATAGGTTCTAAAGACCATTTTTTGGCGTTCAAGTCTTTCTTTGGGATATTTTTGAAGTTTTTTTTCTTTTAAAAAATTTTCAAGAAAAGATCTGGCAGGAATATTTTCAAGTCCTGAACTGATTTTTTTACCGGTTACAGTATCAAAAATATCTGCTTTTCTGCCATCTGTTACAATTGAAAATGGAATCTGATAATCCTCTACAAGAATTCTTGCTCCGGCAACAATTTCCCTTTCCCATGAAGAAATTGAGCCTGCAACAATCTTGAATGCTGCAAGAATATAATCTTCTATTATGACAACAAGATCAAGACTGGTTTCATATAATGAATTTTCAACATAAATACTGAATTTTTCATCAATCCTTATATCAGCCCTGTCAAATCCTTTTTCATCAACAAGTATATGCTCAACAATCTGCCTGTTTTCTTCAGCCCCTCTGTTTGGAACATCATCCCCTGTTATATAATCTTTTATATATTCCATAAAATCTCCATTGCTCAGACAAGGCTTTTTCCTGTCATTTCAGCTGGCACTTCAAGCCCCATAAGTTTTAATATGGTTGGCGCTATATCACCAAGTTTGCCCTTGTTTTTCTTAAGCTCTATATTTTTTCTGCTTACAAATAAAAGGTTTACAGGATTTGTTGTATGGGAAGTATAAGCACCGCCATCTTCAGATTTCATTTTTTCAGAATTCCCGTGATCTGCTGTTATAAGAACAATTCCATCTTTTTCAAGAATCTCATTAACAACAGGTAAAATAACTCTGTCAACAGCTTCACAGGCTTTTTTTGCCGCTTCAAAATTCCCTGTATGCCCAACCATATCCATATTGGCATAATTCAATACAATCAGAGCATAATTATTTTCATTAACAGCTGAAACCAGACGCTCACAAACAGATCCGGCACTCATTTCAGGTTTTAAATCATAGGTTGCAACATCCCTTGGAGAAGGAACCAGAATTCTTTCTTCACCTTTATAAGGCTTTTCAACACCACCATTAAAAAAATATGTTACATGGGCATATTTTTCAGTTTCCGCAATTCTGAGCTGCTTTAAACCATTATTTGAAACAACCTCACCAAGGGTATTTAAATATTCAGCTGGTTCAAAGGCAATATCTGCATTGAATTTACTGTCATAGGAAGTCATTGTTACATATGATGAAAGATTAATCCTTTTCCCCCTGTCAAAAAAATCAAAATTTTCAGATATAAAAGCCTCAGTAATTTCCCTTGCCCTGTCTGCACGAAAATTTATAAAGATTATACCATCTCCATCCCTTACAGCCGGCTCTTTTACACCGTCAATAATACAAGGCTCCACAAATTCATCTGTTATATCTCTTTCATAAAAATATTTAACAGCTTCAACACAAGATTCAAAAGAACTCCCTTCACCGAGGGTATATAAATTATAGGCTTTTTCTACCCTATCCCATCTTTTGTCCCTGTCCATTGCATAAAATCTGCCGCAGATTGTAGCGATATTTATTTTGTTTTTTCCCCTTATTTTTTCTTCAAGCTCCTTAAGATATTCGATTCCGCTGTCAGGAGGGGCATCTCTTCCGTCAAGTATTGGATGAATTATGGTCTCAATACCCCTTTTATCTGCTGCTTCAATAAGTGCAAAAAGATGTTTTATGCTGCTGTGAACTCTTCCATCGGAAAGAAGACCAAAAATATGAACCCTGCCATTTTTATTTTCTGTTTTCTCAAAAAGATTTAAAAATTTTTTATTTTCAAAAAAGCTTTTATCTTCAATAGTCTTGTTTATTCTAAGCAGATCCTGATATACAATTCTTCCAGCACCTATATTGAGATGGCCTACCTCTGAATTTCCCATAACCCCTTCAGGAAGACCAACTGCTTCTCCAGAGCATTTAAGCTCTGCACAGGGGCAGTTTTCAAGATAATAATCCAGATTGGGAGTAAATGCGGCTTTAACAGCATTTCCATAAGCCTCTTGGCTTTTTCCCCACCCATCAAGAATCATAAGAAGACAGGGTTTAAAACTCTTCATAATCATCTTCTCCATATGTCCATAAATCATCTTCTATTTCAGACAAAGATTCCATTTCACCAGACTTTTTATTTATATAGTCAAGACATATTTTTTCGGCATCCAGCCACAGGCCTTCAAGGTCATAAAAACGCCTTACAGGTTCAAAAAAAATATGAATTACAACATTCCCATAATCAAGAAGAACCCAGTTACCTTCTTTTTCACCGTCTATCCCAAGGGGTTTTTTACCTTTTTTCCTTAAACTTCTTCTCACATGTTCAGCAATGGCTTTTACCTGTCTTGTTGAACGACCGCTTCCAATTATAAAGACATCGGCAACAGATGTCAGATTACTGACATCAAGAGCTACAACGTCTTCAATCTTTTTTTCAAAAATTGTCTCTACAAAAATCAATGCCTCTCTGGATATTTCCGAATTCATGTATAAAGCCCCTTTTTATATATATATTCAGCGACCTTTTCAGGTACAAGAGAAAAAACCGATTCTTTTTTTTCAATCATATTTCTTATCAAGGTTGAAGACACATCTATTCCTTTTATATCAACAAGATAAATATTTTTAAATTCACTGTGCATAAAAAAACCTTCATCTGAAAAAATATAGCCTGGAACGGGAAATTTATTTATTATTTCTGAAATGGGAAATCCGGGTCTGTTTACAACGGCAATTTCTGATATTTTTAAAATATCCCCCCATCTATACCAGCTGGTAAAGGACATAAAGGAATCAGTCCCCATTATAAATACAAAGACATCATCTATATTTTCCTGCATTTCCTCAAGAGTCTCTATGGTATATGATTTACCCTTTCTTAAAATTTCAATATTTGATACATGAAAATTTTTTATTGACTTAAGTGAAAGATTCAGCATCATAAGCCTGTCATCAGAGGATACAAGTTCAGGAGATTCTTTATGAGGCGGCAGAAATACAGGAACAAAAATTATTTCATCAAGACCCAGTTTTTCAAAAATACTTAAGGCTGCATTTATATGTCCGTTATGAACAGGGTTGAATGTTCCTCCATAAATCCCCCTTTTCATATCAGACCCTGACCTGACCATCCCCGAAAACAACAAATTTTTTTGCTGTAAGTTCTTCTATTCCCATAGGTCCGTATGCGTGAAGTTTGTCTGTGCTTATGCCTATTTCAGCACCAAGTCCAAGCTGATTTCCATCATTGAATCTGGTGGAAGCGTTTACAAGGACAACTGATGCATCTATTTCCCTTAAAAATCTTCTGGCTCTTGAATAATCTTTTGTAACAATGGACTCTGTATGACCTGAATTATATTTTCCTATATGCTCAGCAGCCATATCAAATCCATCTACAACCCTTACTGCAAGAACAAGGTCAAGAAACTCTCTGCCCCAGTCCGAATCTTCAGCTTTTAAAGCTGTTTTTAAAATTTGAGTAGTCCGCTGGCAGCCTCTTATCTCAACACCTGCATTAACAAGCCTTTCAGCAATTAAAGGAAGAAATTTTTCGCTTATATCCCTGTGAACAAGCAATGTCTCCATAGCATTGCAGACCCCGGGCCTGTGAACCTTGGAGTTAAATGCAATATCAACTGCCATGTCAATATCAGCATACTTGTCAACAAAAACATGACAGACACCCTTGTAATGCTTTAATACAGGAATATTGGAATTTTCAGTAACAAATCTTATAAGCCCTTCTCCCCCCCTTGGGATCATAAGATCTATAAAATCTTCCTGTTTAAGAAGATAATTTACAGCTTCTCTTTCTTTTACAGGAATAATTTGAACAGCGTCCTCGCTTATTCCAGCTTTTTCAAGACCTTCTTTCAAAGCCCCGGCAAGAGCCTGATTGGAATAAAAAGCCTCTGAACCACCCCTCAATATAACTGCATTTCCAGCCTTGAGACATAAAACAGCAGCATCTATTGTGACATTTGGCCTTGATTCATAAATCATTCCTATCACCCCGATGGGAATGCTCATTTTCCCGACCTCAAGTCCATTTGGGCGTTTTTTGAAAGAATCTATGCTTCCAACAGGATCAGACAATGCGATAACTTCATCAATCCCTGATATCATGGAATTCATGACCTTATCATCCAGGGTGAGCCTGTCTATCATGGCTTTTGAAAGACCTTTTACTTTACCATCTTCTATGTCCTTTAAATTTTCTTCCTGAATTTTTTTGTAATTAGCTGAAAGACTGTCCCTGATTTTTTCAAGTGCAAAATTTTTTTCTGAAGTAGTAAGAATGGCTGTCTTTGCAGCGGCTTTTTTAGCCTTAATGGCTATTTCTCTTATTAATTTTTCCATAGACCCAACCTTATAATTATTATTTAAAAAGGTTTAATGAATTATAGTAATAACAAGATTATCTCTGTGGATTACTTCATCATATGGCTTATAGCCAAGATATTTTTCTATTTCATCCGTATGTTTTCCCGATATTTTTCTTATATCACCAGAAGAATAATTAGCAAGCCCTCTTCCAAGCTCTTTACCAGATTCATCATAAATTCTTACCGGATCTCCTTTTAAAAATTCATTATCAACCCTGATAATTCCGCTTGGCAAAAGGCTTTTACCTTTTTCCACAAGAGCCTTTACAGCACCTTCATCTACAATAACAGAACCTCTTTCCTTTAAATTGAAAGCAATCCATGATTTCCTGTTTTTAATTTTTTCAACATGAGGTACAAAAAAAGTACCTTTGGCCTTTAATTCAAAAATATCGTCTATCACATGAGGATCAAGTCCTCTTGCTATTATCATTGGTATTCCACAGATCATAACCTTTTTTGCAGCCCTTATCTTGGACTTCATTCCTCCTGTTCCAAGCACACCCGGAATATCACCTGCAATTTTTTCTATGCGGTCTGTTATTTCTTTTATTTCACTTATATGTTCTGCATCTTCAAACTGGCGGGGATCTTTTGTGTACAATCCATCAATATCTGTAAGATTAATCAGAATATCCGCATCAAGAAGCATTGCAACCATTGCAGAAAGATTATCATTATCTCCAAAAGCTATTTCATCTATAGAAACAGTATCATTTTCATTTATTACAGGGATTATTCCTCTGGCAAGAAGAGCATTAACAGTATTTCTTGCATTTAAATATCTTTTTCTTTCACTTAAATCATCCTGGGTAAGAAGAAGCTGTCCAACAACCTTTCCATATTTTGAAAAGGCCCTGTCATATTCCATTATAAGTCTTGTCTGCCCAACAGAAGCAACCGCCTGTCTTTCAGGTATGGAAGCCGGTCTTTTTTCAAGACCAATCTTTCTTAAACCTCCAGCCATTGCGCCGGAAGAAACAATAATTATTTCTCTGCCTGAATCAATAAGCCGGTTGATCTGATCTGCCATGGAAGCAATAATTGAAGTATTAAGGTCATTTTTTCCGGTAAGTACATTACTTCCAAGCTTTATTATAATTCTTTTTGAATTTTCAATATAATGCCTGTGATTTTTCATTTTTTTTCAAGAATCTGTCCAAGGAATTTAACAAGTTTATCAACACCTTTTCCAGTTGCAGCCGAAATTTTAAATATCCGTTTAACACCAATATTTCTGCAAAAAAGTTCAGCATTTTTTTCAGCATCTGTAAGATCTGTTTTATTGAGTACTATAACCTGCTTTTTTTTTATCAGATCAGGATTATAAAGTTCAAGTTCCTTATTTATAGCTTTGAAATAATAAAGGGGGTCATTCTCATTTATCTGTGAAATATCTAGAAGATGCAAAAGATACTGGGATCTTTCAACATGCTTTAAAAATCTATGTCCAAGACCTGTGCCGGTATGGGCACCTTCTATAAGTCCAGGTATGTCGGCAACCACAAAAGGTTCTCCGAATCCTGGGTCTACAACCCCGATATTAGGAACAAGTGTTGTAAAGGGATAATCAGCTATTTTGGGTTTTGCTGCTGAAATTCTGCTTATGAGGGTTGATTTGCCTGCATTTGGGAAGCCTATTATTCCTATGTCAGCCAGAAGTTTAAGTTGAAAAAAAAGGTTAAGTTCAATTCCTTTTTCTCCGGGCTGACTAAATCTTGGAGCCCGATTTGTTGAGGTGGTAAAAAACTTGTTTCCTTTTCCGCCACGGCCTCCCGCTGCAACGGCAAAAGTTTCGTCCTCAATGGAAAAATCATGGAGAAGTTCATCAGTGTCTGAATTAAAAACAAGAGTTCCCGGGGGTACTTCAAGAATTATATCCTTTCCATTACGCCCGGTTTTTTGGCGGCCTTCACCGTGTTTTCCATTTTCAGCATTTATTTTTCTGTTATATCTGTATCTATATAAAGTTCTTCTGTTCTCAGAAGCCTGAATAATTATATCTCCGCCTTTTCCCCCGTTACCTCCGTCAGGGCCGCCTTTTTCAACAAATTTTTCCCTTCTGAAACTGACGCATCCGGGGCCGCCATCTCCAGACTTTACAGAAATCCAGGCTTCATCAACAAATTTCACGCAGAAACAATACTCACTTTTTTACGTCTTTTACCCATTCTTTCATATTTTACCTTGCCGTCTGCTTTGGCAAAAAGGGTATAATCTCTACCCATTCCAACATTGTCTCCAGGATAAATTTTTGTTCCAAGCTGTCTTACAAGAACATTTCCTGCAACAACATTTTCTCCGCCATATTTTTTAACACCCCTGCGCTGGGCATTACTGTCACGTCCGTTTCTGGTACTTCCGCCAGCTTTCTTATGAGCCATTTTTACACCTCTTACTTATAAAAAATTATGCTTCAATCTGCTTGATTCTGATTGCAGTAAAAAACTGCTTGTGTCCCTGTTTCTTTCTGAAACGCTTTCTTCTCTTATATTTAAAAACGATAATTTTTTTAAGCCTTCCCTGTTCCACTATTTCTGCCTTAACAGAAGCACCTTCAACTCTGGGCTGACCAATATTTATGTTTTCACCGTCACAGCAAAGAAGCACATCATTTAAAACAACCTCTTCTCCAACTTCTCCGGGGAGTTTCTCAACCTTTAAAACTTCACCCTCTTCAACCCTGTACTGTTTCCCACCAGTAGCAATAACTGCATACATTATTGTTTCTCCTTTTATACAAAAAAATTCGTACTCTTTACAAAAGTTTATATTTTACATTCAAAAGTTTTGTTGTCAAGATAATTATCATGGTAAAATTAACCTTCTGATATTTTATTTGACATTTTTTATGATATCTGAATAAATTGTATTAAATTTTACATAAAAAGGAATCATTAAGATAAGAGAAAGGGTTGGATTATTACCCTTTTAAAAAAAGTGAAGTAGCCGATATCATTAATACCTGCCCCTGTTTTTACGGAAAAGAGATGCCATAAACAAACGGGAATAAAAATCCCGGAAGAGCAAAAACAGACAATTAAGATGTAAAAGTCCTTTCATGTGTAAGCTGTCACTTCCATATTCTGCGAAGATGTATAGCTGAAAAAAACAAAACTATTTTGGAATAACATTTCAATACCCTGTTTGGAGGTTTTATGAGTTCAAATTACGATTATATTATAATTGGAGGCGGTTCTGCAGGAAGCGTTCTGGCCAATAGGCTGAGCACAGATTCAAAAGCCAGAGTGCTTGTTCTTGAAGCAGGAAGACCCGACTATAAAATTGATTTCAGAATCCACATGCCGGCGGCTCTGACATACCCATTGCAAAGCCGCTTTTACAATTGGTGGTATGAATCAGATCCTGAACCATTTATGAATAACAGAAGGATTTATCAACCAAGGGGAAAGGTTCTTGGCGGTTCAAGCTGTATAAATGGAATGATCTATATCCGTGGAAATGCCATGGACTATGAAAAATGGGCAAAAGAAAAAGGACTGGAAGACTGGGATTACGCCCATTGCCTGCCATACTTCAAAAAATTTGAAACCCGTCTTACCGGAGCCAACCCCTACCACGGAGACAAAGGGCCTTTGAAAATAACAACTCCTGAATGTGACAACCCATTGTTCGATGCCTTTTTCAAAGCGGTTCAACAGGCAGGTTATCCAGTAACAGAAGATGTTAACGGATTCCAGCAGGAAGGCTTTTCCAAATTTGATCAAACCATTTACAAAGCAAGGCGTCATAATGCCGCAAGGGCTTATATTCATCCTGTAAAATCCCAGAGAACCAATCTCACCATCAAGACAAGAACTCTTGTTTCCAGGATTCTTTTTCAGGGAAACAAGGCCGAAGGAGTGGAGTTTTTCTATAAAGGCAACACAGAAAAAGCCTATGGAAAAGAAATAATCTGCTGCTGCGGAGCCATCAATTCTCCCCAGGTTCTTCAGCTTTCAGGTATTGGTAATGGTAATGAATTAAAAAAACTTGGCATTGATGTCGTAATGGATTTGAAAGGAGTTGGAGAAAATCTCCAGGATCATCTGGAACTCTACGTTCAATATGCATGCAAAAAGCCTGTGAGCATGTATCCTGCACTTAAATGGTACAGGCAGCCATTCATTGGGGCTCAATGGCTGTTTCAGCGTAAAGGTGCTGGAGCAACAAATCATTTTGAGGCAGGAGGGTTTATACGCGGCAATGACGAGGTAACCTATCCCAACCTTCAATTTCATTTTCTCCCCATTGCAATTCGCTACGACGGGTCAGCTCCAAGGGAAGGTCACGGATTCCAGCTCCATGTAGGCCCGATGAACTCCGATGTAAGGGGGCATGTAAAGATAAAATCCAGAAATCCAAAGCAATATCCTTCAATCCTTTTTAACTATCTTTCAACACAAAAGGAACGAAAAGAATGGGTTGAAGCCATCAAAAAATCAAGAGAAATTGTTTCCCAGCCTGCTTTTGACGAATTAAGGGGAAAAGAGCTTGCACCTGGAAGCAAAGCCCAGAGTGATGAGCAAATTCTGGATTTTGTGGCAAAAGAAGGGGAGAGTGCCTATCACCCAAGCTGTACATGCAAAATGGGATATGATGATATGGCTGTTGTGGGCTCGGATCTCAAGGTGCATGGAGTGGAAAACCTCAGGGTAGTTGATGCCTCAGTCATGCCCTATATCACAAACGGGAATATTTATGCTCCTGTAATGATGATAGGCGAAAAGGCTGCTGACATTATTCTTGGAAACACTCCGCTCAAACCTGAAAACAAGCCGTTTTATAAAGCAGAATAATGTAAATTCTCCTCAAAAAAAGGTAATTGCAATGTCAATAAAAAAAATGTTCATAGACGGAAAGTGGACACAGGCAGTTTCCCAAAAAACAAGGGAAATAATCAACCCATATAACAGTGAAGTTATCGCCGTGGTTGCAGAAGGGAATGCAACAGACAGTAAAAAGGCAGTCAAAGCGGCAAGAAACGCCTTTGACAAAAGTGACTGGTCAAAAATTCCAGGGGAAGAACGGGGACAGTATCTATATAAAATCCATGAACTCATTGTAAGAGACCATGAGGAACTCTCCCGCCTTGAAAGCCTTGATACAGGCAAGACCGTTGAGGAAAGCCGATGGGATATGGATGGAATTGCAGGTATTTTTAGATACTATGCAGATATGTGTTCCCAGGAGAAAGGCTATATTCTGGAATCTCCCTTACCGGACACTTCAAGTATTGTGGTCAGGGAGCCTGTGGGTGTTTGCGGTCAGATTTCACCATGGAATTATCCATTGCTGCAAGCCTCCTGGAAAATGGCACCTGCATTGGCCGCAGGGTGTACCATTGTAATGAAGCCAAGTGAGATTACTCCATTGACCACTATAAAAATAACTGAAATTGCCGAGGAAGCAGGTATTCCCAAAGGGGTCGTTAATCTGGTATTAGGCCCTGGTGAGGGTGTGGGTTCAGAGCTTGCTCTTTCAAAGGATGTTGATCTGATATCATTTACAGGCGGCCTTGAAACAGGAAAAAAAATTATGAAAGCCGCAGCTTCCAATGTAAAAAAAATTGCTTTGGAGCTTGGAGGTAAAAATCCAAATATTGTTTTTGCAGACTGCGATATTGAAACCGCCCTTGATTATGCCCTGAACGCAGTGTTTTTCCACGCCGGACAAATCTGCTCTGCCGGAGCAAGGCTGATAATTGAATCTGCAATCCACGATGAATTTGTGGAAAAACTTGCCAAAAGAATGAAAAATATTGTTCTGGGGAACGGTTTTGAACCAAAGACCCAGATGGGGCCCTTGATTTCTTCTGAGCACAGAAACAAGGTTGAACAATACGTTGCCCTTGCACACAAGGAAGGAGCAACTCTTGTCACCGGAGGAAAAAGGCCGGATACAGCTGAATGTGCAAATGGTTTTTTCTACCTTCCCACCATATTTACAAATTGCAGAACAGATATGGAAATCGTCCAGGAAGAAAGCTTTGGGCCTGTTATCACGGTGGAAAAATTTAACCATGAAGACCAGGCCCTTTGTCTTGCCAATGATACAAAATACGGATTGTCCGCCGGATTCTGGACCAATGACCCCGGAAAAATTCAACGTATGTCAAAAGGGTTGAGGTTTGGAACCGTTTGGGTCAATGATTTTAATGTCTACTATCCACGGGCTCCCTGGGGAGGATACAAACAATCGGGAGTGGGAAGGGAATTAAGTCATGAAGGCTTTCATGAATATTGCGAAGTAAAACATATTTATCAAAATTTTAATACCTGTGCCATAAACTGGTTTGGAAAACAGAATAATTAAAAGGAGGAATCCATGTGGTTCATTAAAAAAATGCGTAATGCCTTCACTCTCACTTTGGTTTTTATACTTTTTGCGGGGACAAATGCCATTTCAAAGGAGACCATACGTTTTGTCAGTGTAAGCTGGACAGGGGTTACTGTAAAAACCGAGCTTGGCGTCCTGATTTTGAAAAGTCTGGGATATGATGCGTCAAATATCATGGTCTCTGTTCCTATTGCCTATAAAGCAATGGAGACAAAAGACGCAGATATTTTTCTGGGATATTGGTATCCCTCAATGACTACTATTGCTGAGAAATACTTTAAAAAGGGAACAGTCGTCAATTTTATCGCAAATATGCCAGGTGCAAAATACACCCTTGCTGCGCCATCATATGTTGTGGATGGGGGATTGAAAAATTTCTCCCAGCTTACAAAATACGGGGAAAAACTTGATTGGAAGATTTACGGAATTGAAGAAGGAAACGACGGAAATCAAATTATCCAGGAAATGATAGATAAAAATATGTTTGGAATGAAAAAATTTGAGCTGATTCCCTCCAGTGAAGCCGGTATGCTGTCCCAGGTCCAATCTTTTGTAAAGAAAAAAAAATGGATCGTTTTTCTTGGCTGGAAGCCCCATTATATGAACGAAATCATTGACATGAAGTATCTTTCTGGATCAAATGGAGAAACATTTGGTGAAAATGATGGTTCTGCTACCGTATATACCAACATACGAAAAGGCTTTGATACCGAACACCCCAATATTGCGGTTTTTCTTAGGAATTTTACATTTCCGGTATCCATGATGAATCAAATCATGGACAGACTCCATAAAGACCAGAGCCTTTCACCTTTGCAGGCAGGAATCTCATGGGTGAAAGAGCATCCCGAAATTTATAAAAAATGGTTGACCGGAGTAAAGACCAGAGACGGAGCTTCGGGATTAAAGGCTTTTGAATCATATCTTGGCTCATTGCGTTAAAGTCCACAAGCCCCGACTAAAGAAATAGGATAGGAACTTGCTTTTTTGGGAAGTAAAGTTCCTGTCTGGAGAATGAGCAAATTTTCAGATTTTGGATATAACTCTCATATAATAAAGGCATTAAGCATATAACCAAAAATAGTTGCAACCTTATTAGACCTTGGAGAGATAACGAGAGGGAGCCTCTCCATAGAGTCTCTTGAAAGCAGCACTGAATTGACTGGGGTTGGAATATCCTACAGAGTGGGCAATTTCAAGAATTGAGTATCTGCCAGTGGTCAAAAGCTTCAGGGCTCTGTTCATCCGCAACTCACGAATATACTGCCCAATAGACATTCCTGTCTGGCTGCGAAAGCCCTTTTTGAGATAGCACTCATTAGTCCCCACAAGTCTTGCCAAAGCGGAAATAGTTGGCGGAGATATCCATTCCTGACGCAAAATATCCACAGCCATATCCACAGCAGGTTTATTCTTTAGGGATTCTCCTGCCGGGGTAAATGTCTGTCCAGATTCCAGTGTTAACAGCTGTGCCAAAAGCTCCAGAGCCAGGGACTCAAAATGGAGTTTTTCAAAAATAGTCCGATGTTTTGCCAGGAGCAGTTCTCTGGCGATTTGCATAAGCCTGGTTGATGGGCTTATTCCCTTTGCTAAAGGAAAAAAATTGTGGTGTTTTGAGGCCATGAGCCCCGATTTGCAGGAAATAAGCCGTTCCAGGCACCTTGTTGTTTCGTCTCCGTAATTTCCCAGCCAGGTCTCGGCAAACCTTGTGGGAAGGCCAATGGAGATTCCTCGGATGGTATCCTTATGGAGTTGGCTGTACATCTCCTTATGTTCTTGGTGGCTGTAGCCAAACCAGACATCACCTGGGCCAATAGTCTGCCTTGGCCCTCCAGGGAGCTGCAAATCAAAATGCCCCGAGAGCAGTATATTAAATTGAATGGGCGCTATAAGCCGGTAATTAAAGAGTTCAGGGCACTCTTTTAGTTGAAAATTGGATAGCCCAACATAGAGCCCGCTGTTAATTTCCACCATTTTGCCCCAGCCCTTTCCACTCTCCTGGTTCACCTCAAAGCTTATCTCACGGAGGAAGGAGGATAGGGTGTGGTCCTCGCACCCCAAAAAACCAAGTCTTACGCCCTCTTTTTTATAGTATGCAAAAGCGTCATTCATCTTTTTATAAATTTCCCCTTTTGCTTATTCAAGTAGATATAATTTTTTCCCGGTTGGGGTTGAAAATTTCCCTCTCGGGGTTGAATCTCAAACATCTTCCTTCTTATATTACGAATAATTTTATTATAAAGCAATGTTTAATGAGACTTAATTAAGTCATATGAGCCTAATATTTTAAGGTGTCCTTTTTTTGGGATGGACAAAATCAAGGAGATCTTCTTATTTTGTAAAAGGAGAAATAATGAAAAAAAGAATATTATTTATGACATTTATGGCGCTAAGCCTTTGGTTATGTGGTGTATCGGCAATAGCCGAGACAAGAGCTAACACTTCGGTTTTTGAAGAGATCATAGTTACTGCAGAAAAACGAGAGATGAATATCCAGAAGATTCCGGTCAGTGTTACGGCTCTGTCGGATATTCAAATTGAGGATGCAAATGTTCAGGATATTCTGGCTCTGACCGGATTTATACCCAATGTGAGCATGAAAACCAATCTTGTGGAAAATATTATTGTCATTCGGGGAGTCAGCTCCTTTCATACTTCTCTTGCTTCCCCAGCTGGTCTGTATGTTGACGATGTTCCATATCCTCACAACTATATGCACGACCCAGAACTCTATGATATCAAACGTATTGAAGTACTAAAAGGACCCCAGGGTACATTGTATGGAAGGAACTCTGAATCCGGCGTGGTCAATATTATTACCCAGCAGCCGGGCGAACAATTTATGGGGAAAGTCTTCGCAGATTATGGAAGCTACAATACAATTCGTATTGGTATTGACGCAAGTGGTCCGCTGGTTTCAGACAAGCTTTATTTCGGCATTTCTCTCCGTTCCAAAAGCTCAGACGGTTATATTACAAATATATTCGATGATAACGACAAGGTTGCTGAAATCGATCACAAAAATGGCCGGGCATCACTGTGCTGGACCCCAATGGATGCTTTGGAGGTTTCTCTGATCGGGGATTTTATGAAGAACAAAGATCAATATGGAGTGTACAGGTTTCTTAAGGACACAACGGCTGGCTGGCACGAAATAAACCAGGATACTACGGATCAGCCGTATGATCAGACTGGCAATGGTCAGACTCTCCGTATTAAATATCGTGGTGATGTATTTGATTTTTTATCTGTTTCTGGAACTAATTATTATGAGAATGAATATAGTACCGACTTCGATCAATCCAGCATGGCGGGCGGTGTATTTAATTCATCAATTGACAGCAGGGTCTTCAGCCAGGAATTTCGTTTGTCTTCCCCAGGTGAAGAGATGGCGTTTCAATGGCTTGTGGGTTTGTATGGATTCAAAGATACGTCAAACACGAAGCTGGACTTCGAGAATTTATTTGGTCCTGGCACAGGGTCAGCATGGAAACCGGAGACAGAGATAGATACAAAAGGAGGAGCAGTTTTTGGGCAGGTTACATATTCTTTTTTTAAAGGGCTTCGTTTAACAGGAGGACTGCGGTTTGACCACCAGGCTCTGGAGGGAAGGCTCAGCAATAAAAAAACATTGCTTGCCGGGGGGGCAGGGACACTCAGTTTCAAAAAAAATCTTGATTATAACGAAATCCTGCCTAAAGTCTCTCTCGCCTATGATTTTACCGATTCGATCATGACATACGCAACGGTCAGTAAAGGCTATTTAACTGGCGGATATAACTGGGCAGTTGTCATGTCAGATGAAGGCTTTACCTATGACCCTGAATATTCATGGAATTATGAAATTGGTACTAAAAGTTCCTGGTGTAACAACAAGCTTATTTCCAATATTTCGTTTTTTTATATGGATACCAGTGACAAACAGGTCAGCGAACTTGATCCTTATGGGCTGTCACCCATGGCAACGAGAACAGTAAATGCAGCAAAAACACACTCCCTGGGCTTTGAGGTTGATATGCAGGCGAAGCTGGTTAAGGGGCTGGAAGCTTTCGCAGGTTTTGGCTACGTTAACGCAAAGATTGATGAGTGGGTTGCCACTGAATTTGACTGGAATAACATGCAGCCTGTCACTAACAATTATAAGGACAAGTATCTTCCATATGTACCAAAATACACATATAATCTGAGCCTTCAGTATCGCCATGACACTGGTTTATTTGGCAGGGTGGATCTTCTTGGAACAGGCAGCTGTTACAGCGACACGAAAAATATAAACAAACGGGATGCATATGAGCTTGTCAACCTGCGTGCAGGGTATGAAAACGAACATTTTGATATCGTACTTTGGTGCCAGAACCTTTTTGACAAAGAATATATGCTTGGTCCCGGAATCCAGGCTTCAATTGACGGTGCTCCCCGAACAATAGGTATAGCACTTACCGGCCGGTTCTGATATCGGTACAATGAATAAATATATCGGAGATAAAAAATCATGATGGCAAACCGTCTTTTACGGTGGGCACGAAAGCTTCATAAGTGGGTGGGGCTTTACGTAGGTATTCTCGCAGCGATCTGGATAGTGGAGATGATAGCATTACCTCCCATGTTCAACCGAGGATTACCCACAATTGATGGAACCCCACCTTCAATTCAGCATGACAATACATTACCCATTTTTCTGCAACAGGCCTTGAAAATATTTATGGAGCAGCAGCCGAAAGGTATTACCTCGGTATCAGAGTTAGACGAGATAGCATACCTGCCTAAAAAAGGTGTGTACCGGTTTGCAATCAGAGAAAGCTGTTTGGAGTGGTATCTTGAAGCAAAAACCGGCAAGATTTTACAATTCGGTTTTGATTCAAACCGTTTCGTTACTGAAAAGGGAATGCTGGGCTGGACTCATCCTGTTGTGGCCAGGACAGTAAGAGCTGTCCCTTTTGATTTTCTGTTTATTTTTTTGACTCTCACTGGATGCTGGATTGTTTTCTATCCGCACTTGAAAAAGAAAAAACGAAAAAAAGGACAGCTGAAACTATAATAAAGCTCTTTTTTAGCATTAAGTATGATAACTTCAGGAATCCCTGTCGGATTCCAGTTCAGAAAAGGATTTTTTTTCTTTGGATTCTATTTTAAACTTTTCTATTTTTGTATGAAGAGTCGGTCTTGAAACTCCAAGTATTTTTGATGCCTTGGATATGTTACCTTCGGTTATTGAAAGAGCTTCTCCAATTATAATTTCAGTAAATTTATCTATAAAATATTCAAAAGGTTTTTCATGTATTTTGTAAAGAAGAGTGTTTTTTACCCAGTCATGAATATTCCGAAGATTATTTTCATTCTGATTTTCCTGCTTTGTCTGTGTGCTGTCTTCGGAAAGATTTATTTCCTCTTTTTTTATGGGAGCACCCATATTAAAAATAAGAGCTTTTTGAAGTGTATTATATAATTCCCTGATATTTCCCGGCCAGTCATATTTTTTAAGATGTTCTATTGCTTCATCTGTAATTCCTGGGTTATTACGTTTTGATTCTATTGCAAATTTTTGCAGGAGATAACGGCTTAAAGCCGCCATATCATTTTTTCTCTCTCTTAGAGGAGGCATTGTAATTGTTACAACTTTTAGCCTGTAATAAAGGTCTTCCCTGAAATATCCATCTTCAACGGCTTGTTCAAGATTTCTGTTTGTTGCTGCTATAACTCTTACATTAACGGGAAGAGGGTCCTTTCCACCAAGCCTTTCAATACTTTTTTCCTGTAAAAGTCTTAAAAATTTTGCCTGAATTCCAAGAGGGATATCGCCTATTTCGTCAAGAAAAACAGTTCCTTCATTTGCCTGCTCTATTTTTCCTGCTTTTTTATGCATTGCTCCTGTAAAAGCACCTTTCTCATAGCCGAAAAGTTCACTTTCCAGAAGTGTTTCAGGTATTGCCACACAATTTATAACTACAAAGGGTTTTTTGTTTCTTGCTGAATGATGGTATAAGGCTCTGGCACAAAGTTCCTTTCCTGTTCCAGACTCACCTCTTATAAGAACGGTTGCATCTGTTGGAGCAGCTTTTCCTATGGCTTTATAGACTTCAATCATCTTGTTGCTGTTACCTATCAATGCGTCTTTGTTAAAATCTTCTACATCAGGATTGATTATAACAGGAGAATTCATGTATCTGGAGGATTCAATACCTTTTTTTATCAGCTCAAGCATTGTCGAAATATCAAAAGGTTTGTATATATAGTCAAAAGCTCCCTTTTTTATTGCACCTATTGCTGTTTCTGTATCTCCGTAGGCAGTAATAATTATTACAGGCAGATTAGGCTGTTTTTTATGTATTTTTTTGAAAACATCCATTCCATATATATCTGGAAGCTTAAGATCAAGAATCACAAGGGAAGGCGGTTGTGCCAGAACCTCTGCAATTCCTGAGCGTCCGGTAATTGAAACTTTTGTGGTATATCCTTCTTCATTGAGTATTTTTGAAAAGCTTTTTCCAAGCTGAATATCATCATCAATTATATGGATATCTGTCATCATTGATTTCTCCTCCAGGCAGAGTTATTGTAATTTCTGTACCATTTTCAGAAAAAATTTCAATTTTCCCATTATGTTCAGCAGCTATTTTATCCACAATGCTTAGACCTAAACCTGAGCCATAATCCTTTGTTGTAAAAAAAGGTTGAACAACCTGATCCATTATTTCAGGGGGAATCCCCGGGCCTGTATCTTTTATCTTTATTTCAACCATGTTTTTATTTATATTTTCACTTATTGTTATTTCGCCTCCTTTTTCCATTGCCTCACAGGAATTTACCATCAGGTTTATTATTGCCTCTTTTATTCTGTCTGGATCAGCATGAATAAAACAGGTTTGCTCTGACCTTATATATCTTGTATGAACATCATAGGTTTTAAATCTATGCTCAAGGAGTTGAATAACAGAATCTATTATGGGTGAGGTTGGACAGTCCTGTTTTTTGAGTTTTGGAAGCCTCGAAAAATCAAGGAAGTTCTGAACTATATTATCAATCCTTGCAATCTCATCAGAAATAACCTGAAAATCTTCCTCATTGGTTTGTGATAATTCCAATGATCTGCTCAAAGAAAAAAGCCGCATTTTGATTGAAGTAAATGGATTTCTTATTGTATGTGCAACTCCTGCCGCAAGTTTTCCAACAAGAGCCATTCTTTCAGACTGCTCAAGGCTTTCTCTGCTTTTCATCAATTCTGTTGCAGTGCTGTCATAAAGTTCTTTCATGCCTTTAAGGCTGTCTGAAATGGATTGTATCTGATCAATTGATTTTCTTTTTTTTTCACCGGCAGTTTCAATGGTAAGCCTGTCTAAAGGACGAAGAAGCCGGCTTGATATGAACCATAAAATAAGTATATAAGCAAAAAGCATACAAATTATTGAGGCGATGGTTACTTTTCTGATGAATCTGGATTTGTCGGTCATTTTATTTTTAAGGTGAAAAATATCCTGACGCAGACTCTTTGTGAGCTCCTCACAAAGTTGAAGTATTTCGAAAAACATCTGTCTTTGCTGTATATGAATCAATGATATTGTTTTCATATTTTTATGCTTGTAATTTGTTATTGCCTGCTCTTTAATTTTTATATATTCAGTATAGGCATTTTCAATTTTTTCTATCAGCTCTTTTTGTGATTTTATAATTATAATTTTTTTTATAAGATTAAGTTTGTTTTCAAAAATTTGCGTGTATTTGCCAAGTTCTTCCAGCCATGCAATATCATTGTCAATTAAAAAATAAGTAAGAAAGCCTTTTTGATTTGAAAGGGCCGTTTCAAGATTTTTTGCAGCCATATATATCTCTGTTTTTTCAGTAACTATATGATTCATCATAATATCTCTTTTTGCTGACAGCCTTATAGCTGCGAGTCCGCACAAAAAAGTCATGAAGATAATAAGTGAAAGAAGAAAAAATATTTTAAATTTCAGACTAAACTGTATTTTCATTTTAATCCCGCAGTCATATAAAGATTCAAGTAATTCTTAAAAATAAAGACTGTTTTCCCCTATAATAAAAAACATTATTGTTCAATTTTTTTACAAAACAGGAGAGAATATAATAAAATTTTTTACAGACTTTATACTGAAACCATTTTTTTCTATAAAAACTACATCCTTTATATCCAGAAATTTTTCATGCCATTCATAAAAAGCATGAACTATTATAAGCATTTCATGTGCAAGCCTGGAAATTTTTTTAAGGAGTACAACAGGCTTTAAATATATTATATCAGGGTCAAGAATAACTATGTCCGGTTGTTCCAAAGGATATGCCCTGTTTAAAATATAAGCTGGATTATTAGTTGAAAATATTAAAAAACCTGATTTTTCAAGCTCTCTTGAAAGCAGTTCTCTTATATGCGGATTTTTATCTGTAACAATAATTTTTTTCATTGTTTTAATCCATATTTGGTTGCTGCTATAAGTTATTGCAATATTCATGCCTCTTTAAAGTTAAATTTTGTTTTGTAATTATGGAGAAAATATGAGTATCCATATAGATGATATTTGTGTTTTTTTACAAAATTACTGTAATACAGGATAATATAATGGCTTATTTTTTGCTTTATATCCAGTTGATGTTTTTTTGCGGCAGACACATTTATTTTTTTAAAAATTTAGAGAATGGATATTCTAACTAATAATTTTATTAAGAAAGATTTTAATATGAGCAAAAATAAAAAATTAAAATGGTTCTTTTTATTTATATTGTGTTTGCCTGTATCTTTATGTTCCGCTTTAGAAAAAATTTCTTCTTCAGAACCAGATATTTCTTTTTTCCCAATAATCATAGGTCTTATTGCAGGTCTTGTATTTTTCCTTATGGGCATGGAAACCATGGCTGCGGCATTAAAAAACTTTGCCGGAGGAAATCTTAGAAAAGCCATGACAGAGTTTACTAAAAACAGGGTTCGGGGCTTTTTTTCAGGAATTTTTATAAGTTCTCTTCTCCAGTCAAATAGTGCTGCAACAGTAATGATTGTAGGATTTGTTCAGGCAGGGCTTGTTTCTTTTTCTGCAAGCCTGGCAGTCATTTTAGGAGCAAATGTCGGAGCAACTGTAACCACTCAGATTATAGCCTTTAATATTTTTGAATATTCAATTTTTTTTATCGGCACTGGTTTCTTTTTAAAATTTTTTTGCAAGAATGTAGTTTATAAAAATATTGGAAATGCCCTTACAGGTTTTGGACTTCTCTTTTATGGACTGGATCTTATGTCTGGAGCTGTTCTTCCTTTGAAAGAAAGTACTGCTGCTATTTTGTACCTCAAGGAATTTTCTTGTCCATTGTATTCTCTTTTAGCAGGACTTGTATTTACTGCAATAATTCAAAGCAGCAATGCCTCAACAGGTATAGCAATGATTATGGCAGAGGGTGGATTGATTTCTGTACAATCTGCAATCTCTGTGATGATAGGAGCAAATATAGGCACATGCATAACTGCTGTTCTTGCCTGTATAGGGGCCTCCAGACAGGCAAAAAGAACAGCTCTTGTACATCTTTTTTTCAAATCATGCGGAGCTGTGATTTTTTTCTCCATAATAGTTTATTTTGCTGAATTTTCAACCTTTGTAACCTCATTTTTAAGTAATTCACCTGCAAGGATTATTGCTAACGCACATACAATGTATAATCTTGGAATAGCTCTTATCTTTCTGCCTTTTACCGTTCCTGTAAGCTTGTTACTTATAAAAATATTTCCAGAGAAAAAATCAGATTATGAAATAGAATTTACAACGAACCTTGATTTAGAGCGTATACCGCCTGCGGATGCAGCTATTGAATTTGCAAGAAATGAAATTTCAAGATGTATTGAGATTTTAATTAAGATGTTTATTGCAGGTTCATCAATATTTGTTAAGAATAAAATACCCGATGATACTGGATTTAATGGTAAGAAAATTTTAAAAAACATAAAAATAAAAAAGAATGAAATAGATTTTCTTGAAAATAAAATCAGTTCATATCTTTTTATGGTTGTAAGAAATGATATTCCAAAAGATAAAGTAGCAAGAGCATATGCTTATATTTCTATAGAAAAGGATATTCAAAGTATTTCTGCTTTACTTGAAAAAGCAATACCAGAGCTTTATTTACTTAGAAAGAATGCAAAAAGCAGATTTTCCGATGAAGGGCAAAAAGAACTTTCAGTCTTTCAGAAAAAAACAATAAAACAGCTTATCAGACTAAAACAGGTTTTAGATGAACCTGATTTTGAAACTGCTGCATCAATAATGCAAAAGGAGCAAAAGTATCTGGACCTGCGTATTAAACACAGGACAAATCATTTAAACAGGCTTGCAGCTTCTACTAAGGAAACCATAGAAACTCACAGACTCCACATGGGCTTGATGAACCTTATGACTCAGATTATTACCTATTCAGGAAATATTGCAAAAACCTTTCTTGAGATACCTGAAATAGGCAGGTATATAGGTTAAGGCTTGGTTATTAGATATAAATTTAGTTAAATCGAATAGTTAAGGAGGAGGGATGAAGGTATTTTTTTATCAGATTCAAAGGGATTTCAATATTGGAGGTGAAAGATGACTTTAAATGTATCTTCCAGTGCTTCTATCTCTTTTGACAGAAAGCGGCTCTTTTATCTTTTATTTGGTCTTGTAGTTTTTCTAGTGGTATATTTTTCTCCACAATGGCCTGATGCAGTGGATCCTGCGGGAAAACATTTTGTATTGAGCAAAGAAGCCAAAGGTGCTCTTGCAGTCTTTCTGCTGGGAGGTATATGGTGGGTTTTTGAAGTTGTTCCAATTGGTATAACAAGTATAACTATTGGAGTCATGCAGGTACTTTTTCTTGTACGACCTGCAAATTCTGCATTTAAAGATTTTATGACTCCTTCTGTACTTTTTATCTTTGCATCTCTTGTAATTGGAATGGTTTTTACAAAAACTGGGTTAACAAGACGGCTTGCCTATAAAATGTTGTATTATGTCGGCGAAAAAACAAGCATGATTTACCTTGGGTGCTTTGTTGTTACAGCTCTTTTGACTCATATTATGGCTCATACAGCAGTTGCAGCTACAATGTATCCTCTTCTTGTGACAATTTATGGAATGTATTCAGATGATGACCAGCCGACAAAATTTGGAAAAGGACTTTTTATTGGTATGGCATATGTGGCTGGCGCAGGCAGTATAATTACACTTCTCGGAGCTGCAAGAGGTGCTGTTGCCCTTGGATTTTTTAACGATATAGTGGGAAAGGAAATATCCTTTTTTGAGCTTACCTTTTATATGTTTCCAGTAGGCTGGCTTATGGTTTTTCTTCTCTGGGGATTTTTCATGATTTTTTACAAGCCTGAAAAAAAGACAATACCAGGAATTAAAGAAAAAGCAGGCAGGCTGAGCATGGAAATGGGAAGTCTTACGCAGAAAGAAATTGTCGCAAGTCTTATTATATTCAGCTGTATTCTGGTATTATCCTTACGTTCTTTTATTCCTTTTCTGAAACCTCTGGATAAAACCGCAATAATTCTTGTATCCACTATTTTATTTTTTATTCTTGGTATCCTGGACCTGAAGGATCTGGAGGCCATTCCATGGAATATTATTCTTCTTTTTGGAGGAGCCATGAGTATAGGTTTTTGTCTTTGGGAAACAGGAGCTGCTGAATGGCTTGCCATAAACTGGCTGACACTTTTTGAAAAATCACACTGGTTTGTTTTTGTTATAGGCATAGCATTTTTTGTAATGATAATGACCAATTTTATAATGAACGTTGCAGCCATTGCAATATCACTTCCTGTTGCACTTGTTATTGCACCTTATCTTGGTGTTTCTCCTGAAGTAATTGTTTTTGCTTCTCTTGTAACAGCAGGAATGCCTTTTTTACTTCTTGTAGGTGCCGCACCCAATGCAATAGCCTATGAGTCAGGACAGTTTAAAACAGGTGAATTTTTTATGGCGGGAATACCGGCAAGTATCTTGTTGATAATTATAGTCGGTTTTGCAGTATTAATTTTATGGCCTTTAATGGGTATGCCTATTCTTGTTTAGATGGCATATAAAATTTAAAAAAGGGAGATTATAATGAAAAGCAGGCTTGTAAGGGATCTTATGATACCTGTGTCCGAATATGAAATAATAGATGAAAAAACGGATCTTTTAAATGCTGCGATCTCGCTTAGAAAAGCAGTTCAAAACTATTTGAAAAAAGGTCTGTTATATGATTGTATTCTTGTGTCTGATAATAAAGGAAGAATTGTTGGAAAAATAAGCCCGGTTGATATAATAAAGGCTCTGGAACCCAAATACAGCAGAACCGGAGATTCAGATACTTTTTCAAAAGTGGGTGTGCCTCATTTTGGGCTTAGTCCTGAATATATAAAAAGTATAGTTTCACGTTACAGTCTCTGGAATGAGACCCTTGAAAATATGTTAAAGAATGCTTCAGACTTACGAGCTGTTGATTTTATGTACAAGTCTGAAAAGACAGGGCATCTGATGGAAAATTCCACTGTTGCCGATGCAATTCACCAAATGGCTTTGAGTCATCATTCTTCGGTTCTTGTTTTCAATAATAATGAAATAACAGGAATTATAAGTCTGAAGGATATATTTAAGGAAGTTTGCAGCTATATAGACAAAAGCTGATTTAATAACTTATTCAGTTTTTTTAGTTAACGGAGGTATATTTATGAAAATAAAGGTTCTTCTTGCAGATGACGAAACTGCTTTTGCAGAGGCTCTTTCAGAAAGATTGGAACTTCGAGGCTTTGAAGTCTTTGTTGTCTATGATGGGAAAGAAGCTGTAGAAGCTGTCTTAAAAAATAAAATAGATGTTGCTGTTTTAGATGTTAATATGCCTACTCTCTCAGGTATTGAAGCCCTTGCTCAAATAAGGGAAAAGAATCACCTTGTACAGGTTCTGCTTTTGACAGGTCAGGGAACAATAAAAAATGCCGTTGAAGGAATGAGGGTAGGGGCTTTTGATTATATTTTAAAACCTGCTGAGACAGATACTTTAACCGAAAAAATAAGACAGGCATATAAAGTCAAGTCAGATCAGGAAGAAAAAATAAAGCAGGCTGAAATAAATGCTATGCTAAACAGGGTCGGGTGGTAAAATTATTCCTGCTCCAGTACTCAATTTCTATTGTGCTGGAGCATTTATAATTTTGGTCTGAAGAGTGCAGGCTGAAATTCTGGTTTATAAATAACTTTCGAGAATCCCAAATCAATAATTTCACCGTTATTCTTTTATAATGTTTCTTTCCTGAAAAAACTCTTTTGCCACAAACATAGCGTTTAAAGCCCCTGGAAACCATCCATACACTGCCTTTGTCAATTTATTCTATAAAAGATTGTTTTGTGGCCTGGATGAAGTCTTTCAGCCAAATACATGAAATCGACCCTCTCTTAACAGGCCTTTGATAATTTTCTGGAACTTCTTATCCCAATTGCATATCCATAAAACAAAATTGACAGCAGCATCTCTGGCTAAAGGATTCTGAGGCAGCAATGACCTAAAACAACAAACATCCTGTTTGATAGGCAAGCACTCCCATCACAAAGCTGGTTATCGTATAATAGCACGCTGCAATAACCGTCCATTTCAGCGAATCAGTTTCTGCGTAGAGGGTTCCCAGTGTCCCAATGCAAGGAATAGAAAAAAACATCGCGAACACAAAGGCAAGTGCCGTTGCAGGACTAATACTGGTCAATAATATTCCTCCAAAATCCTGACCAACTGACGCCTGCTGTAACATAAGCATATTGAGAGAGCTTGCATCGCCGCCTAAGCCGTAAACGACTGCCAATACTGCAAGAGAAGCCTCCTTGGAGGCGACAGAAGCAATAAGGGCAACCATCAACTGCCAATCCATCCCCATCAAACTGCCAATGGGGTTCATAAAACGACCCAGCTCCGCCAGCCAGCTGGTTTCAATATTTCCATCAGGGAAATAGGAGAGAAACCATGTCAACATGAATATAGCTGTAATCAGCGTTGCTCCTCTTTTGATAAACCCTCTGATAAAACGCCAGGTATAGCGGCTGATTGTCTTGAAGTTGGGTTGATGATATGGCGGCATTTCCATAATAAGTCCGAAAGTTCTCTTTGCCGGCAGAAATTTACGAAGCAGAAGAGAGGACAGATAAAGAACAACAAGCATTGCCAGAAATAAAGCAAGAATCACCAGGAGCGCATATTTCCCAAAGAAAAGTATCGAAACAAAACCAACTACCCCCCACATCGCAGCACAGGGAACAATAGAGGTGAGGATATTGGTTATCATTCGCTGCCGCCAGGAATCAATGGTGCGGGTACTTGCAATTCCTCCCATATTACAGGCAAAACTCATCAAAAATGAGATACAGGATTTACCATGCAGCCCCATGCGGTTCATCATCCGATCAAAAATATAGGAAAAACGTGCCAGGTAACCAATATCTTCCAGGGTGCCAATCATAAAAAAGAGCGGCACAAGAAAACAGAACATCATTGCCGACATGCAAAGAGCAGGAAAAAAAGCATCAGCAATCAAGGAAATCAGCCACTCAGGTAAATCCTGCAAATATTGATGCAGCCAAAGGCCAACTCTGGTCATGATTGAATAGAGGGGGTACATTGCGGAAAAAGCAGCAGCTATGGCTAAGCCAAGTGCCAACAATAAAATAAAAAAAGCAACAACCTTACCCCAGAAAAAATGGGTTGCCAATTTATCAAAACGGTAGCGGCGGTCTTTCTTCGCAGCGGCCTTTTCCTTTTTACAGATGACGTCTTCAAGAAGTCCGGCAATCCAGCGGTGTTTCTCTTTTGCTGTTTCTGCCATACTGTCAGAAGCAGACGGCAGCAGCTGTCTTACTTTCTCCCAGCGCTCCTGAGAAAGTCGTTTTTCAAGGCGGGTAAATATGTCCGTATCTCCTTCAAGGAGTTTTCCTGCGTGCCATATCGGAAATTCCAGATCTCCAAGCTGTTTCGCAATAGAATATGTCAATGGATGAAAGGAACATTTTTCTGTCTCTGGAATTTCTTTTTTGAGTGTCGATGCTACAGTTTTCCTGAACTGATCTATTCCTCCGCCCTTTGTCGCGGTGAGACAGACAACCGGAATATTTAATTTTTGTTCCAGTTCTTTCTCTGCGATATCCAGGCCCTGCCTTGCGGCAATATCCATCATGGTTACAACCAGTACAAAACGCAGAGGAAGCTGGTGTACCTCTGCCAGCATAAAAAGTGTTCTCTCCAGCTGTGACGCATCTGCGACTACAACAACACAATCCGGTTTTTTTTCCAGTAAATAATCTCTTGTTATCTCTTCTTCCGGCGAATTGCCGTTTAAGCTGTATGCTCCCGGAAGATCAACCAGATAAAACTCCTGATTGTTATAGCTGAACTGACCTGTCTTCTGTTCCACAGTCTTCCCCGGCCAATTGCCCACATGCTGGCAGGAGCCTGTTAACGCATTAAAAAGGGTTGACTTTCCGGTGTTGGGCTGCCCTGCAAGAGCAATTGTTACGTTCATTTTTCTGCATCCTCCAGGGAGTTTTTGCAGGTAATCATAATGGTGTCCGCTTCTCTGCGCCCTAAAGCAATTTCTGTGCCCCGCACAAAGACGATTAAAGGTCCTTTACCCGCGTTCTGGATCATCTGAACCTGGGTTTGCACAGAAAATCCTGTGGAGTGGAGGCGGCTAATCGTATGATGATCCGCATTGATTGCTGCAATCCTGCCGGATTCCCCGGCAGTAAGCATTGAAAGTGGCGGCATAGTTTATTTTCCTTGTTGTGAAGTTTCTTTTATAAAACTTCTCACAGATCATTCCTGTGATTTGATGTACTTTTATTAAAATTAATATGCACTATTTTCATTCCCTTTCTAAAAGCGGGGAGTAAAGATAACAGTTTGAGAACAAAAGGGTATTTTTCTTTATGTCTGTCAAAATAATACCATTCTTCAATAAAATTTATTCCTGACTCCCAATTTCCCAGCTCTGCTCCCGTTTTTATGCCCCATTTGAATCTTGCACTCTGCCCTTTCATATCAGGATGTTTTTTGGTATTTCTTGCAATATGAGGCGACATTGCTTCAAAGAGCACTTCTGCTTCAGGATACGTCCCTTTTATTTTATTAAAGATCCTTTTAATCTCATCTTCTTCAAAATACATAAACAAACCTTCAGCAACAAAAAGAACCGGCTTGTTTTTTGGTAAGAGTTCCAACCAGGAAAAATCTGTTACTGATTTTGCGATAAATGTAAATCTGTCTGTTTCCTCAAAAAATTTTCTTCTTAATTCAATCGTTTCAGGGACATCAAGATCGTACCAAAGAACGCTCCCATTATCAATTCTATGAAAACGGGTATCAAGACCACAACCGAGATTTACAACAACACCGTGAGGATGCTTTTCAAGGAACTTAGTGACTTCCTCATCGAATATTTCTGTACGAATTGATACTCCGAGTTGAGAGCTGACAGAAACATCTTTTCCCTTTTCAGTAAAATCGTATTCTATTTGATCTAATATTTCCAAGGTCTTGGGGTCAGATATAATCCCATTTTGTTTTTTGGTTTCCAGATATCTTGCCCTTAAAGGAATAAGCAATGTTTTCGGTATGCCTGTAAGTTTTATCTTTTCTTTCATAATAATTTTATCCAGCTATTAAAAAAATCGTCGGTTTCTATTTTTTTGCACAGATGCTCTGCACGCTCCTGCCGGAGTGCAAATATCGCGCAGCGCATCTGTCAAAAGAACAGGCCTGGTTCAGAAGCGATAACGAACACCAACACCAATGGTCCGAGGCTTTCCATAATTGACCAGAGTAGATGCCATGGAGACATAGCCAATAATATATTCTTCGTCGGTAAGGTTTTTGCCATAGACATAAAAATCCCAGTTATTCATTAAATAGCCAATTTTTGCATCAACGGTTGCATAGGGACTTTCTTTTACGAACGATTGGCCGGCAGCATTAAAGAAATAGACATCACCAACCATTTTCACGTCCATACGTGAATAAAATCCATTTGGATGAACATAGGATGCGCTCAGATTTGCAGTATACGATGGCGTGATTTCAATATCCTGCCCATCATAAGAAACACCATTTCCGGCATCATAGTCATCATATTCTGCATTGATAACGCCAGCCGAAGCAGTCAAATCCAGTGTGTCTGTAATATGCCACCCCGCCTCTGCCTCTATCCCGAGAGAATGGGCACTGTCGGCATTTTCGGTATAATACATATCGTTTTCGGATCTATAGACATGAATATCCTTAATATCCATATAAAACAATGCCATATTGATCCAGAAACGGTTGATCTCTCCTTTCAAACCAAGTTCGTAATTTCTTGATTCCTGGGGCTTAAAGGTATTTCCTCTATCGTCTGGTGTGCTGGGGAAAAAATTAAACCCTCCAGGCATATATCCTTGAGAATATGAGGCATACATATTCCAGTTATCATTGATACTATAACCTAACGCCGCTTTTGGCAGAAATATATTCCAGTCCTTGTCGGGTGACATTGAAAATTGCGGTGGAGCAACTGAACCTGCCGGCTTAAAAAACATATCCAGATCCATCTCTTTCTCGACATGCTGATAGCGGCCGCCGAGGGTTAACTCAAAGCGATCATCCATAAAGGGAATCATTACCTGCCCAAAGGCCGCATAGGTATTGGCATTTGTTTCTGATGCCGAATACATCTCATATGTGCCCAAATAGGCATAGGATGCTGGATCGTACATGGGAAATGACTGTCCATAGGGGGCCATTTCCCGGTCATCATGCTCAAGATAGATTCCTCCAACCCAGCGGATACCGCTGTCCTTATTACTCGCCAAACGGAGTTCCTGGGTATAGGTATCGACTTCACTATCGGTAAACATGGCGCATCCGTCATACACTGTATTCGCCATGAAATCTGCGTCATAATGAACTTCCTGCTTCGATGTCTGATGGGTTGTGATTGAGCTTAATGTCATCGAGTCAAAGTCATAGTTCACAAAAATGCTCTGTGAAAGGTTATCCTTTTCGTTCCAGTCAGGAACATCAAAGCTGACAACTTCAGCATCATCCCTGTGAAAGGCAGATAACGGAGTTCCTAATGGCTGTGCATAGCCGTCTTCCCAGTAGCTTTTATTATGAATATTGGATACGGTTAATCGTGCCGAGAGTCTCTCTGTCGGGGTGTACAGTAGATATGCCCCTATTCTTCTGCCATCGGAACTGTTTGCGTCAGAATCCATTCCCGGATAGGTATTTTCGGTCCAGCCATCATCCTGCTGATACTGGCCGTTAATGCCGAGAAAAAATTTGTCCTCGATCAGGGAACCGCTTGCGTCAAGACTCATCTCCATATAATTATTAGTACCATATTCACCCTCTACTTTCCCGTGCCAGTCATTTTCCGGGGTTTTGGTAACAATATTGATAACGCCTCCGATGGCATCCTTGCCATACAAGGTTCCCTGCGGGCCGCGCAAGACCTCAACCCTTTCCACATCAACCAGTGACGCATCAAAAATGTGTTTGTCATAGAGAGGAACACCGTCAATATAGATAACCACAGGGTTGCTGTTGGTGAAAACGGAGGCATTAAGCCCCCGGAAATTCACGGAGCGGCCAAGATAGTTTCCCTCCATTATATGCATGTTGGGAATTTCTCTTATAAGATCAGGAATTTTTCGCATCCCTTTCTCTTCAAGCTCGATTTCACCAATTACAGAGACACTTTGTGGAACGTCCTGCAAATTTTCTTCAACCTTGTTGGCGGTAACAGTAATTTCTTCAAGCTTCGTAAAACTTTCTCCTTTCTCTTGTGTTGTGGAAAAAACAGTACAAGGCTGGATAAGCAGTAAAGTGACACCCAGGGTTATCACCAGTTTTGTATACGTCTTCTTCATCTTTTTCTCCTATAAATAAAAAATTTGGCTTGTTCTGCCTTTCATAGAAAGCAAATGTGTAGCTCTCCTTTACAGGAATATGCAGTTATTGCCCATGTTCCTGAGAATCTTTTTCATATCCCCAAGAATATTTCAGCCACCAAATATAAAAGCTCCAGGCAAATTGGGTATTCCCCCCCGGACCTGCTTATGAGAAATAGGGATAAAATGAGAAAATTTGATTGGTTAGCTATTTATATTTTATAAAAAAAGGAAAAAAGAAAGAACAGCTTCTGAATGCAGCTCAATCAAGATATGCGGATGGAGATATGCCAAAATATTTTTTAAATTCCTTGCTGAAATTGCCAGGTTCAGTATAGCCAACTTCAATGGAGACTTCCTTGACACTCCTGTTCCCGGACAACAAAAGCGTCTTTGCCTTTTCCAGACGCTGAATCCGCAGATATTCAAAGATACTTGCCCCATAAACATCCCGAAAACATTTGTTGAGTTTTCCCTTGTTCACTCCAACGGAGCGGGCAAGTTCACGCAAGGAGGGAGGGTTTAACATGTTTGTCAGCACAATATCCCTGGCCTTTTCAGCAAATATATAGTCAGGCTGTTTCCGGGCAAAGCAGGAACAATGGTGTGAGATGTTTTCCACCTGCTCCGTGGAAAGAAGAATCAGCTCCAGGGACTTGCTTTCCAGAAAACAATGCCTGGCACTGCCGCTGTAAGGACAGCTGAATATTTCATGGAGCCGCATTTTCATCAAATGGGTCAGCATAATCTGATGCTGCCAGAGTGCAGAATCAGGGTGGGATTCTGCCTTGTCAACAGCCTCTGCAAGGGACGAGTTCTCATTTTGCAGAAAGAGTCTCATAAACCAGGGAGAAATGACAAGGGTAATATTGAAATATGAGCCGGCCGGATACCAGGCAACTCCTGAAGAGTGGGGAAGATATACAAGATAACTTCTTGTAAAGTCCAAAAAAACATCTGATGTTACACTATATTTTCTGGCAAGATCCACAGAAATTCTGCCGGAAAAAGTAAAACTTAAAAGAAAGGAACGGCAGGTGTCATTAAAATTCAGTTCCACAGGGGCAACAGCTCTATGGTCAGTAATAGCCAGAAGCAGTCCGGGTCTGAGTTTAACAATATAAAAAAAACCGTGGCAACTATCAAGAGGCCACTGCCAGTATTCCTCAAACCCATCTTTCATGTCCATGAAATTTTCCGGGTCGTAAAAATTTCCGTAGTAGTCCCGGGCATCAAGTTTGAGTGAAGAGGTCATCTGTGCATTTCCAAAGAATAGTTACAAAATCATATAAACACACAGCGATATAATACACAACAACTGTGTTTTTTTTGCTCAAAAGGACTCTATCATAATAAAAAAGTTTTTTCAAGCCAGCTTCAAATCTTTCGTTTTTCATGTTGTCTCTCCTGTGAATTATTTGGGTTAACTTTTGGAGATAGTTTAAAAGAGCTATCTAACTCCAGTTTAAAAAAATTTTTTGCAGCAATGAGTCTTTTTTTGATAAAAGAGCAGTCTTCTGCCTGCATTTATACTTATACTTCATATTAATTGAAAAAATAAATTTTAAACAGAGCCTGAAGCTCTCAACTTATTACTTTAACTTGAACTGGCTTGAAAGTCTGTTCAATTCTTCGGTGAGACTTTCCAGCTCCACTGAACGTTCACTAACCTTTGTTGAAGTGGCGGTAATTTCCTCGGTAAACATTTTTATTTGATTAATTTTTTCTGAAATATCACCGGAAACGGCTGATGCCTGAGCCACATTCTCGTTGACCTCGGTAATACCTTTAGCTGCATCGACAACATTATTTCCAATTCCACCGGCTGTTTTTGACTGTTCTTCCAAGGCAAGGGAAACTTCTGTGACAAATTTATTCACACTGTCAATAACTTCTGAGACATCAGTTAGCTGACTGACGGTCTTATTGGTTGAATCCTGAATCCCGTCCAATTGTATTTTTATTTCCTGGGTAGAATTGGTGGTTTGTTTAGCCAGCTCCTTGATTTCATTGGCAACAACTGCAAAACCTTTTCCGGCATTTCCAGCCCTCGCTGCTTCAATGGTGGCGTTCAAGGCGAGAAGATTGGTCTGGTCTGATATATTGCTTATGGAATCTGTTACCTTGTTAATTTCCTTAGTGGCTTCAACCAGAACATTAACAGTTTTGTTAATATCTATTGATTTACCAACAGCTTCCCTGCTGATTTTATTGGCTTGTTCGGTTTTTCCAGAAATTTCTATAACACGGTCAGTCATTTCTTCGGTGGCAGCAGCGACCGAATTGACGTTAATAGCTGCCTGTTCACTGGTAGCTGCGATGGTGTCCATATTGCTGCTCATCTCACTGGTTGAAGCGGCTACATCATATACCTCTGAGGCATGAGTGATGGCACCCTTGTGCATTGATTTGGAAAGCTCTGCCAGAGTTTCGGAAGCTTTGCTCATAGTCACAACACCGTTTTGTACACTTTTGACCATATTGGAAATATTGTCGAGAAAAGTATTATAATTTTGGGAAAGTCTGCCAAATTCGTCATTGGCTTTGTGGTTCATCCTTGAGCTTAAATCACCTTGGCCAGCTGTATCAAAATGGGTAGACATCATTTTGAGAGGGGTGCTGATGAACCTGGTTATCATAAAGTAGACTACGATGAGCAATAATGCCATGAAAGCCACTGAATACAGGCAAAGATCAATAAGGGTTGAGTTAATTTTTCCCATTATTTCAGTAAGATCATGTGATATTGTTAAAACACCTACAGTGTTATCACTGTAATCTCTGAACGGGCCGTAAATAGTCATAACAGGTATCCCGTTCATCTTATTGATGTCCACCACCAGGTCATGGTTGTTCATAACAGAACTTGCTATGGCAGCATTTTTTTCCGTAATATCAATTTCCTGGGTCTTGGCTATATATTCAAATCCTTTTCCTCTGGGAACCATAATCCCCAGATCAATATCATGATCATTTTTTATTTTTTTTAGCAAAGCATCGTTTAGTTTACTGCCAAATTCCACGGAACCTAAATGTTTCCCCTTAAAAAAGATTGGCACCACGCCTCGGAGTCCTAAGCCGGCAACGCCCTTTTCTGGGCCTGAGACCATTTTTTTTTCAAGATTACTGAGAACAACAGTGTGACGGAAAGAAGATAGATCATCTCCGAATTTATTTATTTTGTGGAGCCGCAGGAATGAGGTTGCCGGAGGAATGTGAAATTGAAACTGCGCAAGTTGGAGTCGTTGTTTTTCTTTTTCAAAAAAAGGTTGGGTAATGGATTTAAGAAGCTCTCTGTCTCTTTGTGCAAAAGCCTTCTGTACCTCTGGCATTGCAGCTATGACAAGGGCCATATTCAAGGACTGGGTTGACCGGGAAGAAAGCTTGGTCTGTGTTTCTGTATAAAATGTTTTAAGCAGTAATTCTTCTGACTGAAGCAGAGAAGTTCGCTTTTTTATATAACTGCTAACAACGATAATACTTACAAGAACCAAAAAACAGCTCCCTATAGTAAGAATTAGTTTTGCCTTGACGCTGAAAAAATTTTTAGTCATAAATAATCTCCTGACTATTATAAAAAAATTTTTACGTGAAAAAACCGAAATCATCTTCTGCAAAGACTTACACAGCATTTTACCCTCTGATTTCATAAGAGTCAAGGAGGTGTCTTTTCACCCCTATGGCGAAGAATTTCAGTTAATTTTTATGGATGAATCAAGAATTCAATTGATTGATTATGTAAGCGAACCTTTTGGATGAAAAAGTCGATCCAAATGGATAACTTATTGAATTGAATTGATGTTTAAGATTAAGAACGCCAGAATAAAGCTTAAACGGTTTTCCCTGAAGATTTAACCTGTGCAGTGTGCTATACTTTTTTACACCATCAAAAATAAGTTTGCGTTCAAAAAAAAATTTTCCCACTCCATTTATTTTATTTGGAGCGGGAAAAAATATTTTTATCCAAGCTTTTCAAGAATTTTTTCTGTTTTATCCTTTTTTTCCCATGTAAAACCTGCTTCCTCTCTGCCAAAATGACCGTATGCTGATGTTTTTTTGTATACAGGATGAAGAAGATCAAGTTCTTTTACTATACCTGAAGGAGTAAGTTTGAAAACTTCACGCACGACACCTGAAAGTTCAGAATCATTAATTTTTCCTGTTCCGAAAGTATCTACAAGAACAGAAATAGGCTCAGGGTATCCTATAGCATATGCAAGCTGAACCTCACACTTTTTTGCAAGTCCTGATGCAACAATATTCTTTGCAATATATCTGCCCATATATGATGCACTCCTGTCTACCTTGGAAGGATCCTTTCCTGAAAAACATCCACCGCCATGGCTTCCCTGTCCGCCATAGGTGTCAACAATTATTTTTCTGCCTGTAAGTCCGCAGTCTCCCATTGGGCCGCCAACAACAAACTTGCCTGTTGGATTGATATAATATTTTGTTTTTGAATCAAGGAGTTCAGGCTGGATCATTTTTTTTATGACCTCTTCCATTACAGCTTCCTTTACCTGATCATATGAAGCTTCAGGTACATGCTGTGTAGAAACAACAACAGAGTCTATTCTTTTAGGCTTATTATTTTCATACTCTACAGTGACCTGGGCCTTTCCATCTGGTCTGAAAATATCAACAATATTTTTTTTCCTTACTTCAGCAAGTCTTTTTGTAAGCCTGTGAGCAGTAATGATAGGCATGGGCATCAATTCTGGGGTTTCATCTGTTGCAAAACCAAACATCAGTCCCTGATCTCCTGCACCCTGTTCCTTATAAAGACCTTCACCCTCGTTAACACCCTGGGCAATATCTGGAGACTGCTGATCTATGCTTGTTAAAACAGAGCATGTCTGCCAGTCAAATCCCATATCAGAAGAATTATAGCCTATTTCTCTTATTGTATTTCTTACTATCTGTGGCATATCAACATAACAATCAGTTGAAATTTCTCCAGCTATAAATGCAAGACCGGTAGTTACAAGAGACTCGCAGGCAACCCTTGCACTCTGATCCTGCTCAATAATTGCATCAAGAATTGAATCCGAAATTGCATCAGCTACTTTATCAGGATGACCTTCGGTTACTGATTCCGATGTAAACAAAACGCTTTCACTCATAAAACCTCCTAGATATAAATTAAATTAATCTTTGAATTTAAACTGTTTAAGAAGACCTGATAACAATATTATCTATAAGCCTTGTTTTACCTATATAAACCGCTGCTGCAACAAGAACTGGAGTTTCAACCTTTTCCAGGTCTTCAAGAGTCTCTAAATCACAAACCTTTACATAATCTATTTTTGCTTCTTCATATTCAAGAATACCTGATATAATAGTATCAGTAATAACTAAAGGGTCTTTTTCTCCATCAAAAATCATTTTTTCAGCAAGTAAAAGATTTTTTCTTATCAAAAGAGCATTTTTTCTTTGATCCTCAGATAAATATACATTCCTTGAACTCATGGCAAGTCCATCAACTTCCCTTACTATTGGAACACCAACAATATGAGTCCTGAAATTCAAATCCTTTGCCATTTGTTTTATTATAGTGAGCTGTTGAAAATCTTTTTCTCCGAAAAAAGCAAAATCAGGATCAATTATATTAAACAGCTTTGTAACAATTGTTGCCACACCTTTAAAATGGCCTTTTCTTGTAAGTCCACAAAGATGATTTGGTAAATTTTCAAGATTAACAAAAGTCTGATAATTTTCAGGATACATCTCTTCTGCAGAAGGGAAAAAAACGGCATCTGTTCCTTTTTCTGAAGCAAGGGAAACATCTCTTTCCAAATCCCTTGGATAATCTTCAAAATCTTCACCTTCACCAAATTGAGCAGGGTTTACAAAGATACTTAAAATAATTTTGTCACATTTTTTTTTTGCACTTTCTATAAGGTTCAAATGTCCTTCGTGGAGAAATCCCATTGTTGGAACAAACCCCACTTTTAATCCTGATTTTCTCCATTCAAAACTTTGTTTTCTTATAGATTCTGATGTGTTAAAAATTTTTGTATTCATAATAGCTTTCACAACATTTACTTATTAGATAAAGATATCAATATTTATTGATTAATTGATATCACATAGAAATCTAAATTATCAATCTATTTTTATATATTTATGAAAACTTTGAATTTCGTAAAAAAGCTGATGCATAAAAATCATCAGAATTAATAATCATTGTAATGGCCATTTTTATCTGATAAAAACTCTGATATTTTGATTACCGCAAAATAATTATTGGAGAGTAGAATTTGAAAACAAAATCATCGGTTGAATCTATAGAAAAAAAATTGTCTGTAAGCTCTATTTTAAAAGCAGCCGCAAAAAGTATCTGTGAAGCACAGAAAAAAACAGGAGAAATTCCCTGGGCTATTGGAGAAAAAACTGACCCCTGGGATATGGTTGAAGCTGTAATGGGTCTTAATATCTGCGGATATTTTGAAGAATCAAAAAAAGCCTTTAACTGGCTTAAAAAAATGCAGCTTCCAGATGGAAGTTTTTATGCTTCTTATCTGAACTTCGCACCACATGATAAAACAAGGGACACCAATATGTCCTCATATATAGCAGTAGGTGCTCTTCATTATTATCTTATTACAAAAGATATTGATTTTATCAAAAGTATCTGGAATTGTATAAAAAAAGGAATAGATTTCGCTATAAGTATGCAGGCAGATACTGGAGAAATTTACTGGGCAAAAAGTCCGGAGGGCAAAATTGATAAAATGTGCCTTCTGACAGGCTCAAGCTCTATTTATATGAGTATAAAATCAGCTCTTTTTCTTGCAAGAGAACTTGATGAAAAAAAGCCTTTATGGGAAAAAGGACTCCTTAAACTTGAAAATGCCCTTAGAACCAGAAGGCATGTTTTTAATATTACAAAATCAAGGTATTCCATGGACTGGTTTTACCCGGTTTTATCAGGAGCGCTTAAAATTTCAGACTGCGAAAAAAGGCTGGAAAAACACTGGAAAAAATTTATTGTGGAAGACATGGGAGTAAGATGTGTTTCGGAAAACCCATGGATTACAATAGCTGAAACATGTGAACTTGTCCTTGCATTGTTTTCAATAGGCAAAAAAAGAAAAGCCGAAATTATATATAACTGGATAATTGACAGAAGATATGAAGATGACGGTTCTTTCTGGTGTGGATTTACTTACCCGGACATGGTAGTATGGCCTGAACAAAAACTTACATGGACAAATGGTGTTGCCATAATGGCAGCTGATGCCCTTTATGAAATAACTCCTGCATCAAAACTTTTTTCAAAAAGCTTCTGGGAAAAGAATAATTACTGGTCTGATTTAAACTAAAAAAAGCTTTAAAGGCATATAATATTGAGAAAAGACAGACGTCCTTACTGGATGAAAAAACTGAACGGAAATATTCAGGATAAATATTTCAAACATTTTATAAAGCCGGAATTCGATAAAATAGGAAAAGGATGCTATGCTATAAAACCATGGCATATAGAAATATTTGGAGCTCCTGTAAAAGGAGGAAATTTTATAAATTTCATAGCAGCACCAGACAAAAAGATCAGACTTACAGTCTGGCCGGAATCTTTTAATACAAATGGAATAGAAATAGGTGACTATGCTCTTTTATGCCCGGGGGTCAGAATCTCTGCTGCAACAGAAATTAAAATAGGTAAAAACTGTATGCTTGCAAGCGGAGTTTATATAACAGATGCTGACTGGCATGAAATTTACGACCGCAACAAATCAATAGGAAAAACAAAACCTGTTATAATTTCAGATAATGTATGGCTTGGAGACAGCTCTATTGTATGTAAAGGTGTAACTATTGGGGAAAATGTAATTATAGGAGCAGGCTCTGTCGTTGTTTCAGATATCCCTGAAAATGTAATTGCAGCAGGAAATCCTGCAAAAATAATAAGAGAACTAGATCCTGAAAAAGAAATCAGAACAAGGGGTGACTGGATGTCAAAACCAAGAAAACTTATCCAGGGTTTTGATATTCTTGAAAAGGATCTGTTAAAGGGGAATACTACATTAGGATGGCTTAAAAGTATTTTATTCCCTTCAGACAAAGATTAAAAAAATGTTTTTTTTTATAAAAAAATATACTTTTATAATAATTATATTATTTGTTCATCTATTTACAGCTGATAAAATCCATGCTTCAGAAGATGCTGAAATTCATGATTTAATATTATCAAAAAACAATAATAGTCTTTTTTTGTCTTTTACAATTACAAATGCCTTTTCTAAAAAAATCAAAGATATTATCCAAAGCAGTATACCTGTAATTTTTTCTTTTGATATAGAAATTAATAAAAAAAGAAAATTTTTTCCGGATAAAGAGATTTATGAAAAGGAAATCATACACAAATTAAAATACAGCAGTTTGACTAAAATATATTTTTTAAAGAAACCATATATTTCTGAAGAGCCTTATCTTATAAATTCAAAAAAAAAAGCTTTTTCAGAAATGGTAACTATAAGAGATTTTAAACTGGACGCCAAGCTTGCTGAAGGCTCTGAATATATAATAAGAGTAAGGGCAAGATTGCAGGAAATCACCCTGCCGCTTTATCTCCACAAAATTTTTTTCTTTCTTTCTGCATGGGATTTTAAAACCGATTGGTATGAATTAGACTTAAAGATCTGATTATGGAAAAGGACAAGCTTAAAAAAAATTTAAAAAAAATAATTTTTTTAATAATTACTATTGTTTTTTTATCTATAGCCAACCTTGTTCTTATAAAAAAAGAGCCCTCTATTGGTATTCCAGTAAGTATTTTGGTTTATTTCATAATAAATATAAATTTTATACTTCTTCTTATCCTGATCTTTCTTATATTGAGAAGTCTTGTAAAAAGTTACTACGAAAGAAGGCTTAGTCCCGGATCAAAAATAAAAAACCGGCTTTTAATTGCTTTTATCATGATAACTCTTATCCCGAATATCATGCTTTTCATATCATCTGTAAGCTTTATAAATTCCAGCATTGCATACTGGTTTAACGCACCTGTTGAGCAGGCATTGACTAATTCCCTTGAAATAGGCCGTAACTATTTAAAATATATTGAAAAAAATCATAGGATCTTTATAAGCCGGATAATTCAGGATATAAAAACACAAAATCATAAACAGCTGGGGGAAAAAATAAAAGAATCTTCCTTTGATTTTATTGAGATTTATAATGAAAAAGGAAAAAGAAAAATTCTTATAACAGATAAAGGACAAATTCCAGTCACAAAAATTCAGAATATTGAAAAATTTCCTGTTACAATGATTAATGAATATAAAAATAAAAAAATAATAAAAACCATAATAAAAAAAAATTCTGGTTTTATTTCTACAGGAATAATTGCAGATTCAGATTTATTTACAAGAATAAAAAAAATAACAAAGGGTTATGATGAATATAAGCAAATAAAACTTATGAGAAATTCAGTAAAAACAACCTATATACTGGCTTTGTTTGTTGTAAGTTTTCTCGTGATTTTCTCAGCGATATGGTTTGCTTTTTATTTTTCAAAAACCATAACAGACCCTGTTATTGAACTTGTAAATGCAACAAAAAAAATTTCAGATGGAGACCTTGATGTAAAAATTGAGCCAAGAACCAATGATGAAACAGGAACTCTTGTTTCAGCATTTAACAGCATGACCGCAGAGCTTAAAGGAGCCAAGGAAACCCTCCAGAAACGAAATGAAGAGCTTAAAAACAGAGCAAGATATATTGAAACCATCTTAAGAAATATCTCCACTGGAGTAATTGCTGTGGATTCAAAGGGTATAATAACAGCAGCAAACCCTTTTTTTGGTAAAATTTTCATGAAAGATCCGGCTTTTCTTCAAGGGAAATTTTATAAGGATGTCCTGCCTGAGAAATATTGTGAACTTGCCTCCAGATATATGGACTCTGGTTCACAAAAAAATGAAGAAGATATCCCTTTTCAGCTTCAAGATAAAAAAGATCCTAAAAATCTTCTTTTAAAATTTTCGTCGATTTATGATGAAAATGGGGTTTCAATAGGTATGGTAACTGCTTGCAAAGATGTTACAGAGCTTGAAAAGGCTCAAAGAATGGCTGCATGGAGAGAAGTTGCAAGACAAATTGCACATGAGGTTAAAAACCCTTTGACACCTCTTTCTCTTGCAGCACAAAGGCTCCAAAAAAAATTCCCCGAACTTTCTGAAAACAATATTTTTAATGAATGTACCAATACAATAGTCAAGTATGTAGAGATTATAAAAATTCTTGTAAATGAGTTTGCAGATTATGCGAGATTTCCTTCTCCCACAAAGTCTCTATGCAGGTTTGAAGAAATCCTTGATACAATAATACCTCTGCACAGGGAAAAATATCCAGATATAAATTTCAAAATAAATTATCCTTCAGATATTCCTTTAATATCAATAGATAAAAGACAGATAAGCCAGGCTTTAATAAATCTTATTGATAATGCTGCTGCTGCAATGAATAATAATGGTATTATAAATCTCTGTGTATCTTATTTAAAAAACAAAAAAATTTTAAGAATAAATCTTTCAGATTCAGGCCCCGGAGTTAACGAAGACAAAAAACAAAGGCTTTTTGAGCCCTATTTTTCCACAAAAAAATCCGGGACAGGCCTTGGGCTTACCATAGTAAATTCAATAATAAGCTCACACGGAGGCTCTATAAAAATAGATGGAAATGAACTGGGAGGGGCTTCTTTTATAATAGATTTACCTGTTTAATTTAAAATTAAGGATAAATGATGACACCCCATATTCTTGTTGTTGATGATGAAAAGGCAATATTAGGTCTTTTATCTGAAATGCTTAAAGATGAAGGATTCCTTGTATCAAAGGCAAAAGACGGTTATGAAGCTTTAAAACAAATAGAAAGGGAAGAACCGGATCTTGTTCTTTTAGATATTTATCTTCCCGGAATAAATGGAATAGAAACCCTCCAGGAAATAAAAAAAATTCATAAAAACATACCTGTAATAATTATATCCAGCTATGGAAATATAGATAATGCAGTCTATGCAACAAAACTTGGAGCCTATGATTTTATAGAAAAGCCTCTTTCCATAGATAAAACTCTGGTATCAATTCATAATGCTCTTGAATATCAGCGTCTTGAAGAAGAAAACAGGTTTCTCAAAAAAAAAAATCTGGATAAAAATTCCTTTAATGGAACAAGTCAGCAGATAAGGGAATTACAGGGAAAATTGCTTCATGCCGGTCTTTCTAAAGATAATGTTTTAATTTATGGTGAAAATGGAACAGGGAAAAAACGTGCAGCAAGAAATATTCATTTTTTCAGCTCGCGTTCGGAATCACAAATAATAAATATAAATTGTACATCTCTTCAAAAAGAAACAATTGAGCAGACTTTATTTGGATGTGCAAAAAATTATTTTGGTAAAGATACTCCAAAAATCAAAGGAAAACTTGAACTTTCACATAAAAATACCCTTTTTCTTGATGAAATAAATGCCCTTGATTTTGAAACACAGGGAAAACTTCTTGAGTTTATAGAAACAAAAACTCTTTCAAGAATTGGTGATTCAAGGGAAATAAAAATAGATACAAGAATAATTGCAAGTACCAGCAACAATCCTGATTCAAAAGAAAATAATATCAGAAAAGACCTTTTTTACAGAATCAATGTTATAAATATTTTCATTCCTCCTTTAAGAGAAAGAAAAGAAGATATTATTGTGCTTGCACAGCATTTTCTTGATGAAGCTTATACAGATGAAAAAAAAATCTTTACAAAGGAAGCTCTTGAACTTTTACAAAAGCATAACTGGCCGGGCAATGTAAGGGAACTTAAAAATTTTGTAAACAGTCTTTCTATTATGACTGAAAAAAAAGAAATAACTCCAGAGGATTTTCCGAAAGATTTTTTAAGTTTCTCTGAAAAAAAAGATATTGATTCAAAAAATATTTTAAAAACAGATAATTATGAAGATGCCATGGCTCAGTTTAAAAAAATATTTCTTTTAAAAAAACTTGAAGAAAATAAAAATGATATTAAAAAAACTGCAAAAGCTACTGGATTATCTGAAGAGGCTATACAAAAAACTATAAGGGATCAGGATTGAAAATATCAGGCGGAGAATTAAAAAAAAGAACTCTTAAAACTCCAGGTGGGAATAAAACAAGACCCTCTTCTGGAATAACAAGGGAAAGTATATTCAATATAATTTCAGATCGTGTACAGGGGGCATTTGTTCTTGATCTGTACTCGGGATGCGGGTCTTTGGGTATAGAAGCTTTAAGCAGGGGTGCGTCTTTCTGTATTTTTGCAGAAAAAGAAAAAAAGCCCCTTGACTGCATAAATCATAATATAAAAAATTTTGAGCTTTCAAAAAAAACAAAAGTCCTTAAAAAAAAGCTTCCGGAACAAATTAATTCTATTTTTTTGAATAAAACTCCTGATATTATTTTCATGGATCCTCCTTATTCTTCAGGTTTTATCAATCCCACTCTGGAGGCTTTGAAAGAAAATTCCATGATAAATAAAAAAACATTGATAATAGTCGAGCATTCAAAAGAAGAATTTCCAGACCTTAAAGATTTTGAAATTAAGGACACAAGAAAATATGGTAAAACCCTTGTAAGCTTTTTAAGCTGTATGATATGAAAAAAAGTTGTAATCAGTTTTTTAGCTGAATAGTTACAAAAATTAAGATTAACCCTGAAAACAATAATTAATTATGAATAAAACAGCTATATATCCAGGTTCTTTTGACCCTATAACCAATGGTCATATAGACATAATTGAACGGTCCCTTAAAATTTTTGACAAAGTCATTGTAACCATTATGTGCAATCCTTCAAAAAAGTCTCTTTTCACAGTTGATGAAAGAATCAAGCTTATTGAGGAATCCATGAAAAATATTAAAGGTGTTGAAGTAGACTTTCATAATGGACTAATGGTGGAATATGCTGAAAAAAGAAATGTAAATGCTGTAATAAGAGGAATGAGAGCCATATCTGATTTTGAATCTGAATTTCAAATGGCAATGATGAACAGAAGGCTTAACAGAAATATTGAAACCATATTTTTGCTTACCGGACTGAGGTGGATATTTACAAGTTCTTCAGCTATTAAAGAAGCTGCTGCAGTAGGAGCTGATATTTCAGGTCTGGTAACCCCTCTTGTTCAAAAAGAAATAATGAAAAAATTTAACAGGTAAAAATTATTAAATTAAAAATTTAATAAGAACAAAGCCTGCAACCAAAAGAACAACAAATAAGACAACCAGTATATTAAAATATTTATCTATAAAGGACTTGATTTTTTCTCCAAAAAAATAAATAAGGGTTCCCTGAATGAAAAATCTTAAAGATCTTGAAAATAAGGAAGCTATAATAAAAACAGGCAGACTGATTTCAAAGATACCGGCAGCAATTGTAAAAACCTTATAAGGAACAGGGGTAAAACCGGCAATGGATACAGCCCATGCATCATATTGCTGATACAATTCTCCTATTTTAGCCATTTTTTCTTCAAACCCATAGGCAGAAATAATTTTTTTACCTATGACATCCATAAATTCAAGACCTATAAAATAGCCAAAAATTCCCCCAAAAACAGAACCTGCACTGCAAAGAAATGAATAAAAGAAAGATTTTGACGGCTTACCAGCACAAAGAGCAAGAAGGAGAACATCGGGTGGAACTGGAAAAAAGGAGGATTCTGCAAAAGCAAGAAAAAATAAGGCATAGCTTCCCCATTTTGATTCAGCCCAGCCTAGAACCCAGTTATATATTTTTTTCATAATACTTATTCTCCCCAGCCATGCTGGCCTATCAGCTTTACAAATCTGCATGAACCCATATTGGTTTCTTTGATTCCGTTCTTTGTTTTGGTATATTTCATCAAATTCTGTGAACTCTCACTTCCAACCGGCGCAATTAGAAAACCTCCGGTTTCAAGCTGCTCAAATAATTTAACCGGGGGAGAAGGAGAGCCTGCTGTAACAATAATTTTATCAAAAGGAGCTTCATCTTTCCAGCCAAGAGTACCATCTGTATATCTTGATGCAATATTAAAGTATTTAAGTTTGTCAAAAATCTGTCTTGATTCACTGTATAAACGATATATACGCTCAACAGTATAAACCTTGAAAACAAGAAGTGATAAAACAGCTGCCTGATATCCTGAACCAGTACCTATTTCAAGGACACGGTCATCTGGATTAGGATCAAGGGCCTGGGTCATTTCAGCAACTATAAAAGGCTGGGAGATTGTCTGCTGATCTCCTATAGGAAGGGGATGATCTGAATAAGCCTTATCCCTGAAAGCTTCACTTACAAAAAGATGCCTTGGTACCATACCCATTGCTTTTAAAACATTTTCATTTCTTATACCTCTTTTGACAAGCTGATTTGCCACCATGAGGTCACGCCATCTTTTGTATTTTAACGACATTTAAAGCTCCTGTCTTTTTAACGGCTTGTATTTCACATTTCAAAATGATAATAAGGATCATAGTTTAATTTGTTTTTCTATTTTTTCAACCTAAATTTAAACTCATTTATATTGGACAGAACAAAACCTATAATAATAACAGCATTGCTAATGTTGCTCCTGATAATATCAGGAGCATCAGGATATACCTTAATTGAAGGCTGGTCTTTTTTTGATTCTTTGTATATGACAGTCATAACCCTTACCACTGTAGGTTTTCAGGAAGTAAATACCCTGAGCGGAAATGGCAGGTTTTTTACAATTTTCCTGATTTTACTGGGAGGAAGCTTTGCTATATATGCTGCGGGAGTAATTGTTCAATTTGTGGTTGAAGGAGAAATAAGATCTATTCTCGGGAGAAAAAGATTGGAAAATTCTATAAAAAAAATCAGTAATCATACAATATTATGCGGTTATGGACGAATTGGGAGCATAGTGTGCAAATCTCTGATTCAAAAAAAAATACCTGTGGTTGTAATAGAAAAAAATGCTGAACTCACAGAAATTCTGGATTCTAAAAAAATACCCAATATTTCAGATGACTCTACAAATGAAAGGGCTCTTTCTTTTGCAGGAATAGAAAAAGCATCAAATCTTATAGCAGCATTGGGAACAGATACAGATAATGTTTTTCTTGTACTTACTGCAAGGCAGATGAACCCTGATCTTTTCATAGTTGCAAGATGCAGTTATCAGAGTTCAAGACAAAAACTTTTTGCAGCAGGAGCAAATCTTGTAGAATCTCCTTATGAACTTGGAGCAGCAAGAATTGCAATGAGAATTGAAAGACCTACTGTTACGGATTTTCTTGATTCAGCCCTTGCCTCGGAAAATGAAAGAATCCAGATGGAGGAAATACCGGTTGAAAAGGGTTCTTATATGTGTAAAAAAACTCTTATGGAATCTGGTCTTAGAAAGGAATATAATCTTATGGTTATATCCATAAAAAAACATAACGGCACCATGCTGTTTAATCCTTCTTTTGATGCCGTTATTGAAGCAAATGATACAATGATTGTTATTGGAGAGGATATAATGCTTGAAAAATTAAGAAAAGCACTAATGCCTCAAACATCAAAGACTAAATTTTATAAATAATCCTTTCATTTGTAATTATCATATCAACATATCTTTTTTTTGATTCCATTGGAATTTGTGAAACTATCTGCTCTTCAAGGCAAAGAGCAATTTTTCTGGTTGTCATGGGAAGATTTGCAATGAGCCTGTCATAATCTGCTTTATTAAAAGCAATTCTTCCTCCTTTTTCATCAAAAGCCATACCCGGAATAACCGCAATATCTATATACTCATCTGGAATTTCTCTGCATATTTTTTTATCCGGCAACATTTTTCCAGACTCTGAACGGATAAGATTTTGTTTTATATTATCTACTTTATAAAATTTAATGTTCTCATTTTTTTTACCAAAAAAAGGAAAGGTAACAACCTTTCCTCTTTCCAGAGATTTAGCAAAAATATCTTCTATTTCAAATTCCAGCTCATCTCCGGGATAATAAAGCATGGCAATTTTTGCTTCAAGATAATTTGCAAAATCAAAAAGCTGCTTTATTACGCCCTGTTTTTTTTGGGCAAGTTCTTTTTCAGATAAAGAAGAAATTTTTTCCCTGACATCTTCAATCATACGCCGTCTTTTTTCTTTATTATCTTCAGCAGGCATAAATCCTCCATTTCTTGTGTTCTCTTCCTTGAATAAGGATTGACGCATCTTTCAGCTCATGATAGCTAATAGACAGCCAAATATTTTATAAAATAATACTAATATAGGTATACCAATGCTTGAAATCAAGTTTATCAGAAAAAATTTATCCCTTGTAAAAGATTCCCTCAAAAAAAGAGGCGATGATACAACCATTTTAAAAAACTTTGAAGAAAACGACAGCTTGAGAAAAAGGCTCATTCCTGAAATCGAAGAATTAAGAAACAAAAGAAATACAGTTTCCCAGGAAATAGCCTTAAAGAAAAAAAATAAAGAAGATGCTTCTGATTTAATTTCGGAAATGAAAAAAAATTCTGATAAAATAAAAGAAATAGAAAAAGAGCTGAAAGATGCTGAAGAAAAAATATCAGAACTTATTGTAAAAATACCAAATATACCACATATTTCTGTTCCTGAAGGTAAAGATGACAGTGAAAATGTTTTTTTAAGAAAAGAAGGAAATCTCCCTGAATTTAATTTTAAACCAAAAGCTCACTGGGATCTGGGAGATGAACTTAAAATTTTTAATTTTGAAAAATCCGCTGAAATTACAGGTGCAAGGTTTCCCCTGTATATGGGAGCTGGAGCAAAACTTGAAAGAGCCTTGATAAATTTTATGCTGGATGTTCACACATCAGAGCATAATTATACAGAAGTTTTACCGCCTTTTATAGTAAACAGAAACAGCATGACAGGGACTGGTCAGCTTCCCAAGTTTGAGGAGGATCTTTTCAAACTGGATAATATGGATTATTTTTTAATTCCCACTGCCGAAGTTCCCCTTACAAATATTTTTAAAAATGAAATTTTACAGGAAGAAGATCTGCCTGTATATTTTACAGCATTCACTCCATGTTTCAGAAAAGAAGCCGGTTCCTATGGAAAAGATACAAGAGGACTTATAAGGCAGCATCAGTTTAATAAAGTAGAGCTTGTAAAGTTTGTAAAACCTGAAGATTCGTATGAAGAACTTGAAAAACTTTTATCAGATGCAGAAAAAATATTAAAACTTCTTGAACTTCCTTATCAGATAGTAACTCTTTGCTCAGGCGATCTTGGTTTTTCATCTGCAAAAACATATGATATAGAGGTATGGATGCCTGCTCAAAAAAAATACAGGGAAATTTCATCATGCAGCAATTTTGAAGATTTCCAGTCAAGAAGAGCCAATATAAGATTTAAGAAAAAAAATGAAAAAGGGACTTTTTTCCCCCATACTTTAAATGGTTCTGGTCTTGCAGCAGGGAGAACGGTTGCTGCAATTCTTGAAAACAATCAAAGAGAAGATGGAACAATTTTAATTCCCAAAGCACTTAGACCATACATGAACAATCAGGAGATAATCAAAAGTGAAAAATAATTATTTCCCCTCAGACATAAAAGATTTTATAATACCTGAAATAAATGGAGATATGTATTATAACTGCCTTGGATGCAACAAAAATTTCTCCATAGAAAAATTGCTGTATATCTGCCCTGAATGCGGCAAGGTTCTTTTGCTCCATGACAGAAACCTTGAAAATATGAAAGAAATATCAGGTGAAAAATGGAGGAAAATTTTTGATTTCCGTAAAATGCTTAAAAATCCGTCTTTATCTGGTATATACAGATACCACGAACTTCTTGGTTCTGTAATTCCTCTTGAATCGGTTGTTTATCTTGGAGAAGGGCATACTCCAATGATAGAAGCAAACAAAACTCTTAAATCCTATGCAGGAATAAATTTTTATTACAAAAATGACGGGCAAAACCCCAGTGGTTCTTTCAAGGACAGAGGCATGGCTTCGGCTCTTTCATATATAAATTTCCTCATAGATTCAAAAAAAGCCAGTGATATTCTTGCAGTCTGTGCTTCAACAGGAGATACAAGTGCTGCTGCTTCCTTATATGCTTCATATCTTTATCCAAAAATCAAATCTGCTGTTTTGCTGCCGCACAAAAAAGTTACTCCACAGCAGCTTTCCCAGCCCCTTGGAAATGGAGCAAGGGTTTTTGAAATACCTGGTGTTTTTGATGACTGCATGAAAGTGGTTGAATATCTTTCAGAAAACTACAATGTGGCTTTGCTCAATTCAAAAAATGCCTGGAGAATCCTTGGTCAGGAGTCCTTTTCCTATGAAATAGCTCAGGATTTTGATTATGATATGAATAAAAAATCTGTTGTGGTTCCTGTTGGGAATGCAGGAAATATAACTGCAGTAATGAACGGCTTTATAAAACTTCACTATCTTGAGATAATAAATGAGCTTCCCCAGATTATTGGAGTTCAATCTGACCATGCAAATCCAGTATATAAATATTATTCTAAAAAAGAGTCTTTAAACAATAAATTTGAACCAATGGTTGTAGAGCCAAGCGTTGCTCAGGCAGCTATGATAGGAAATCCTGTTTCAATACCAAGGGTTATAAATCTTGTAGAAAAATACAACGATATTTCCGGCAGAAAAAATGTGGATTTTATTTCTGTAAGCGAACAGGAAATAATGGACAGCCAGCTGATTGCAAACAGAAATGGACACATTGCCTGTACCCATGGAGGAGAAACCCTTGCAGGTTTAAAAAAGGCTCTAAGTGAAAATAAAATAAAAAAAGATTATACAGCCATAGTAGATTCAACAGCCCACTCCCTTAAATTTTCAGGGTTTCAGGATATGTATTTTTCAGGGACTCTGCCTCAATATTATAAAATTGTTCCTGATAAATCATTAATTAATCTTCCTGAACTTGTAAAAGCCCAGGGAATTACAAAATATCCTGAACATGGTAAGCCTTTGGGAAAAAAAGATATGGATATTTTTATAAAGAAAACAGCAGATGAAATTGGAAAAAAACTGGGATTATGAGAATCAATCAAAAAGTTTATATAAGCCTGACTATTATATTTTTTTTTCTATTAATTCATGACAGATATGGTCATACATCAATACTTTATAAGGAATATATTATATTAAACACAGATAAGTCAAAATATCTATGTTCCCGTCATGTTGTAAGACCAGATGAATATATATATAAAATTCTTAAAACAAAAAATGTATTAGATGTAAACGTATTATTACTTTTTAAAAAACTTAATTCCCATATATCAGATATAAATAAGGTAGAGCCGGGTGACAGTGTTTTTATTCCAGTAAAAAGAGTTTCACCTTCTGAGTTTAAAAATTATGGTTCATATAAAATTTTAATCCCCTTTGTAACAAAAAAAACAATTAAAAATCTTCTTGATGAAAACTCTACTTCATACAAGGTAAAAAAGGGAGATACAGTTTCCCAGCTTATAAGAAAAACCATGCACATAAATTTTGGAACATCTGATTATTCCAAGGCAGAAAAACTTTTTAAATATTTAAACCCTGAAATAAAAAATATAAATCTGATTCATCAGGGGCAGATAATAACACTATCTAAATCAAATTTAATAAATAAAGAATGGTATCCTTCTCTTTTTTCTCCTGAGGTGGAAAAAAGAATAATGCCGGCAAAAGCTTCTTTATCTCCTGTAAAAATACCTGTTTCAATTCCTGAAAAATCTTTTTCAAGTAAAAACAATATACTTGATATGATTGCAAATACTATAAATGGTAAAGTAATGGCAAGGGGAAGTCTTTATATTCCAGATGGAGATAAAATGCTTTGCTTAAACCTTAAAAAAACTCCATATATCAAATCCAAAAATTTTTCACCCTTGTTTTTCTTTGAAAAAAATTCTCTTAATAAACTAAAGCAGGAGGCTGTAAAAAATTTTTATGCAGGAGCTTGTTTTTTTAAATTGAGTAATGAGATTAAAGATATTGAAAAAAAACAGATAAAGCATAAAAAAATTAATATGGGAAATGGAGTAAGAATAGATATAGATTACAATAAAAAAATTGAATCAACACAAGTTTCTTCCAAAAAAATGGAAATTTACAGCTCATTTAAATATTATGACGGTCCATATAAATTTTTTAAAAGGTTAGCTGATTCTGGAAAAATATTGCCTTTAAATAAAAGAATTGATGCTTCTAAAAGAGCTGTCAGTCTTAAAAATATAAATCAGAAAGATTTTATTAAAGAAATAGTTAAACTTTCAAAATATTCCTATAATGAAAATACAAAAATAAGCTTTCCTTTCAAGGGTGTCCAGATAAGTACTTATACAAATATTATAAAAACTCCTGATGATCACTTTGTAATAGTTGATTTTTCACAATTTTATGGAGAAACCATAGACTCTATAAAAAAGCTTCATATGAATGTGGTTCAAATTAAAAAAAATGATAATAATTCTGATATTTTAATAAATTTATTCTCCAGCCTGAAAAGCAGGGTGATAATAGCTCCTGTAATCCCAAAGGTTTTGAATGATGAAAACTCTCATGTCAATATTAAATTAAAAGGTTTTCTTTTTTACAATAATTTCTCAAGTACAGATAAATTCCTGTTTTTTACATCAATAGAGCCTTCCAAATTTCCAGACTATATATTATATTATCTTGGCTGGCTTGATATAACCACCATATTTATTTAATATTAATAAGGAGTTACCAGTATGAACAAGGAAAATTTAACCCTGTTTTTTGTGTGCCTTTTTTTTCTTATTTTTTCATCATGTTCTCAGGTTTCAAAAGCAAAAGACAAAAAAAATCAGGCAGAATCTCTTAGAAATCTTGGTGAAGCATATCTTGCTTCGGGCAATTCAACAATCGCCTTGAGAGAACTTTTAAAATCCAATGCTTTAAATCCTGAAGATCATTTTACACACAATGATCTTGGACTTGCCTATCTGGCAAAGGGAAGAAATGACAAGGCTCTCTCTCATTTTAAAAAGGCTGTTGAATTAAAACCGGATTATTCGCCGGCTATAAATAATATGGGAACAACCTATCTTGCAAAAAAAGAGTGGAATAAAGCTGTTGAAGTTCTTCTTCCCCTGACTGAAAATATTTTATATGGAACCCCTCAATATGCAGAAACAAATATTGCTTTTGCATATTTTAATTTAAAAGAATATGAAAAAGCAAAAATTCATTATGAAAACAGCATAGATATTGCACCTGAATATGTTGTTCCAATAAGGGGGCTTGCAATTCTTTACAAAACTACAGGCCGTTATCAAAAAGCTCTTGAATTAATTAACAAGGCAATTTCCATTGCTCCAAAAAGCGGGGAGTTATATTTCCAAAAAGGAAAAATTCTTGAATTAACAGGTGAAATTGGTGAGGCAAAAAAAGCTTATAAAAAAGCTGTAAAAAAAGGAAACCAGGTAATAAGTAAACTTGCCGGGGAAGCAATAAGCAATTTATAAATTTAAACCTGTTTCAATTATGATAGTCAATACTGAACTGAAGTTTCCTGTAAATTATTGTCCGTTGGCAGTCTGTGAGCGCATAGCTGGCAGGAGATGGAAATCCAGGTACTATTAGAAATTGAATTTCATTTTTCATGACAAACCTGAAATTTTTAAAAAAATAAATGGATAGATCTCTAGGAAAAAATTTACTGGATATTCTTAAATAAAAAAGAACGGATCCAACCTCCCAAAAAAATAAAATTTATTAAGGTTGATATGAATTTATACTTGTCAAAAAAAACAACACTAGATTAAATTCTCGAATACTATAATAAAAATGGTTTTGATATAAATGATTCAATCAAATCAAATTTCAAGTATTCTATTTGTGAACTTCTTTATTCCGAAGGCGCTGATCCTACAGAAAAAAAGAACAAAAACTTTAAAGAAAAGCCTCTTAAGCAAAACAGAAGAAAAAAGCATTTATAAATGCAGGGGTTGTCGCGATGCTCTGTAAAATCAGAATGTGCAGAAAAATCCAGAGATAGACTGCTCATTAGAGGGAAACATGGAGCTTTGATGCCACCATAGCTCAAAATCATGCTTTTTTATTGAGTAACAGCCTGTCGATCCACTTCATCGCGGACACTTGTTTTATAAATCCTTGCCATGGGTATTATTATACCATAACTTTTTTCGATCGCAAAACAACTCAAAGAACAGAACATCTTCAGGGTCTCTGCCAAAAATATGCTTAAGCAGTGTGTGTTTGTTGTCATATTGGCCAATTTGCAACGAATATCAAAATTTAGAAAATTTAACTCAAAAAAACCTGTCAAGCTTTTTCTTTGATTTTTATCATTTTTTTTTATAAAAGTGTGAGTAGTTACAAAGAAATAAAAAAACATAAAGAAAAAAATAAATAAAAAAGATTTTAACTCAAAAACTTTTTAATCTAAAAGGTTAAATATTTATATATAGTATTAAATTAAGAATGAATAAAATAGATAAATATATCTCTAAAGAAAGAGGGAAATATTTGAAAGATGAAAATAAAAAGATATCTCAGACAAAAGAGGCTTTTATAAATTTAATAAACAAGACTATGGATAAAGAAATTAATTTATATGAAATTTACCCAGAGATCGATAATTTAGAAAAAACTTTAGAACAAATTCAAGACTTAAAAAAAAGTTTAGATAGTTTCAGACCTTTGGAAGGTATACATATTGAAAAAATAAATAGATATTTTGATGAACTTTATACTTATGATAGCACAACTATTGAAGGAAATACTTTAACTTTTGGTGAAACTTCTTTAGTTTTAAATAAAGGTATTACTATAAGCGGTAAATCTTTAAGAGAACATTTTGAAGTAATTAATCATATAGAATCTATTGAATATATAAAAAATAATGAAGACTTAAATCATAAAGTTTTATTGGAGCTTCATTATTTAATTTTAAAATCAATAGATAATCATAACGCCGGAAAATATAGAAATGTTAATGTTAGAATTAGCGGTGCTTTTCATCTGCCACCAAATTATTTAAAAGTACCAAAGTTAATGGATGAATATTTTGATTTTTATGAAAAAAATAAAAATAAAATAAATCCTGTTGTTTTATCTGCTAATATGCATGAAAAACTTGTCACTATACATCCATTTATAGATGGAAATGGAAGAATAGCAAGATTAATAATGAATCTTATTTTATTAAAAAATGGTTATCCTATAACAAATATATCAAGTAAAAGAAATAAAAGGGAAGAATATTATAATACTCTTGAAGCAGCTCAAACTCAAAATGATGATAAGGCTTTTATTAAATTTATTGCAAAAAATGTAAAAAAATCTTTAATTGAATATTTACAAGTTATAGCTTTAAATGATGAAAAAAATTTAAAAGGTGATTATTTTTATAAAAGATACTTAGACCTAAAAAGTTAAAAAGCTAAAAGCTTTTTGAGCTTTTAACCTTTTAAGTTTTCGGGTTTTCTTCTAAAATTTTTCAACAATATAAAAATTTTTTTGTGCGTTATTTTTTCCGGCAGAAAAAACTTTTTCATAATAAAAATAAAACCATTTCGTCAGATAAAATATCTTCTAATAATATACTTGTCATTTGAGATAAAGACCTGTTATTAGCCTTTGCTTTCCTTTCAAGTCTTTTTTTATTTCAGGTTTTACCCTAAGAGATAAAGAAACTGTTGGCATAATTATTTCCATATATAATTTTACTCAACTTTCGGTGTTTAAGCAGAGGGATAAATATCATTATAAATAATTGAAATTATTATTAGTTGACGAATTTCACTTTGTCTGATAAAATTTATTCGATAAAAATAACAATTAGACAAAGGAACCCTACCTTTTCCGGTATCCAAAATCAAACTAAAAATTAAGAACGAGTCAACAACCTCAACAAATATTTTGCCAAGTTTAAAGTTGGAAGGATTCTAAAGGAAGATATTCAGTTTGATTCTTTTTTTCTATAACTTGGAAAAACTGAGCTGTTGGGTTTCTTGTCACCATTAAAGTTTCACCACCTGAATTTCCTGTCGTTTCAATGACCGGATATTAGCCGGCAGGTTATCAATAATGCTGCTTTCTAACGCATTGATAATTGTTTCTTTTAAAAAGGTCCGGGTATAGACAAGACAGACCTCTCTTGTGGGCACTGGCTCAGAAAAGGCTCTTATATGTCTTTTCTTCTCTTCATCAGAAAGTGAATCAACAGCCATCTCAGGAAGAAGTGTGTAGCCTGAGCAGCCTTTGACAAGTTTAATAATCGTTTCAAGGCTTCCGCTTTCAAAACGAATATTTGGAATGGCACAGCCCTTTTCATTTTCCTTACAGATATTGAGCACCTGATCCCTGAAACAATGACCCTCTGAGAGAAGCCACAAATCCTCACGTTTGAGATCCTCACCTTTGAGAGCCTCTTTTTCCAGAAGAGAATGATTTTGGTTCAGATAACAATAAAAAGGCTCATAATAAAGATGTCGTTGGATCAAGGCCTCTTCTTTCAGTGGTGTCACAAGGAGGGCTGCATCCAGCTCATCTTTATGGAGCATTCTTATAATATCACCGGTTTTATATTCATGAATACCAAAATTTACTTTTGGATATTTTTGAGCAAAGTCACTAATAAAAAGGGGGACAACATAGGCCGCAAGTGTCGGGATTATCCCCATCTCAAAGTCCCCTTTAGGTTCAATAGCTTTAATATCTGCAATGGTTGTCAGTTTTTTATGTTCACGGATAATAATCCGTGCCTGTTCCAGTAAGTCAACACCTGCTTCTGTTGGAAGAATCGGCTTTTTGGAGCGGTCAAAAACAACAACGCCAAGCTCATCTTCCAGTTTCTGAATCTGGGCAGACAGAGACGGCTGGGAGACATTGCAGATCTGTGCCGCTTTCCCGAAATGCCGTTCACTGTCAACAGCAAGAAGATATTCAAGTTGTGTAATTGTTGCCATAACCCTGACCGGTTTTTAAATTGAAAAAAGGACTTGTTCTTCAAAAGCTGTAAGAGCTGCTTTTGCACCTTCCCCCATGCTGATTACTATCTGTTTATACGGAACGGTTGTAACATCTCCCGCCGCATAAATTCCTTTTACACTGGTTCTGCATTTATCATCAATGATAATTTCGCCATATGTGTTTGTTTCCACCACGCCTTTAACCGGTTCACTGTTTGGAATCAGGCCAATCTGAACAAAAACACCATCTAAATCAAGCCTTTCTTCAGTATCAGTCTCTGCAGATTTATATCTGATACCGGTGGCTTTATCTCCGTCACCCAGAATTTCTTTAGTAAGAACGCCTTTTAAAATACTTATATTTTCAAGGCTTTCCGCCTTTTCCACAAGAACCCTGTCAGCCTTCAACTCGGGCATGGCTTCAAAAACAGTGACAGATTTCACAATACCGGCAAGGTCAATTGCAGCTTCGATACCGGAATTGCCCCCGCCGATAACCGCAATATCCTTTCCTTTATAATAGGGCCCGTCACAATGCGGACAAAATGCAACACCCCGGCCTAGATACTCTTTCTCTCCGGGGACGTTCAGCTCTCTCCATTTAGCACCAGTTGCAATAATCAGTGATACCGTTTCAAGATATTCTCCTGAGTCCAGCTGGATTTTTTTCAAGGGTTCACCGGTTTCAACGGATGTCATTTTCCTGTGTTCAAGAACCTTAATATCATACTCTGAAACATGCCTGAATAATTTTTCAGAAAGTTCAGGCCCTTCTGTGTACGGCACCGATATAAGATTTTCTATGCCTTTGGTCTCTTTTACCTGTCCGCCAAAACTTTCAGCAATAAGAATGGTTTTAAGCCCTTTTCTGGCGCAATAAATTGCGGCAGATGCACCAGCGGGGCCGCCGCCGATAACCGCAACCTCAAATTGACCCAAATCCACTGGCTCAATCTCTGCGCCATCACTTGTTCCAAATTCATCTTCAAGGCATCCAAGAAGCTTTAGCAGATCTGTTTTTCCGGAACTGAGAAGTTCGCCATTGTGAATCACACTTGGCACTCCCTGTATACCAAGTTTTTCAACCTCTTCCTGAACAAAACCGCCGTCTACCATTTCATGTTTAAAATCTGGATGAAAAACAGCCATGAGATTAAGAGCCTGTACTACTTCAGGACAGTTCTCACAGGAAAGAGAGATAAAACTTCTCAGTCGAACCGGGCCCTTTAAGCGGCCAATACGTTTTAAAATCATTTCATCGGGTAGTTTTCCTTTTCCATCTGAATTCAATATTGCGAGGATAAGTGAAGTAAATTCATGCCCCCCCGGAATGCCTGTAATAATGATTCCGGTAGATTTCCCGTTGTGCCTCACTTCAAAAGCCGGCACATCAGAGGCCGTTCCTGAAGCAACCGCTGAAATATTTTCTGATGTCGATGCCACCTGTTCAAGCATCTCAACCAGTTCCTTCTGTTTCTCATTGCTGCTTTCTTCATAAACCAGGTCAATATTGCCTTCAAGCACTTCAAAAACCGTTTTTAATTGATCAATGATTCCCTGTTCTAACATATCTCACCTTTTTTCTGGGGGGAACAAGCCTTCCCCCCCTTCTGAAATTCATTATATTTTTCCGACAAGATCCAGTCCTGGCTTTAAAGTCTCGCCGCCATCTTCCCATTTAGCCGGGCAGACTTCATCGGGATGTGCTGCGATATATTGAGCGGCTTTTACCTTTCTGAGCAGTTCATCTGCATTTCTACCGATGCCGTTATCATTCACTTCAGCCAGCTTGATTTCACCTTCAGGGTTCACAAGAAAGGTTCCTCTGTATGCAAGACCTTCTTCCTCAATATACACACCAAAATCCTTGGACAATTTTCCTGTGGGATCAGCAAGCATGGGGAATTTGATTTTTTTGATTGTATCAGAGGCTTCATGCCATGCCATATGGGTAAAATGTGTATCTGTGCTGACGGAGTAAATCTCTACGCCCATCTTCTGAAACGCGTCATAATGATCTGCCATATCCCCTAACTCTGTGGGGCAGACAAAAGTAAAATCAGCAGGATAAAAGAAAAAAACCGCCCATTTTCCTTTCAAGTCTTCCTGTGTCACTTCTGTAAAATCATTATTGTGATAGGCCTGAACTTTAAATTCCTGAATTTTTGTGTTGATTAATGTTTCCATGATTGATTCCTTTTTAAATTAATTATTAATATCTCGTTACAAACAAATTACATGCATTTAATGGGTAAAACTCATCTACCCGCTGAATGATTTGTATATTTGCACATTACACTATAACTGGGAAATATTATTATTCTATTATATGATAGTTTAATTCTATCGTTTCCCCCACCGGGATTTAAATTCCCAAGGAATGAATTTTACTTGACCACTCACTCTACTTTATATAATGTGACTTAACTCAATTAAATTATAATATATTTTAGAAAATTTTGCCTTTCTGTTTTGAAATATTCAGGTTTGGAGTTATTGATAAAAAACAACAGGAGAAAAAATGAATATTCGTAAAAAACTGACCTTTGCCTTTTTAATTTCCACCATTACGCCAATTGTATTGCTCTGTGCCATTATGGGGAATAATCTCAAAAAAGCCTCCTTAAGGAGCTTTTATGAATCAACCAATACTGAAATGCTCAGAATTGAAAAGGCGTTGTCCATATTTATTGATGATGCCAAGGAAAATGCCGCCATGATATCAAAAAATTCTGATGTAATGGCCGCAGGTGAATCCACGATTTCATTTCTTAAAGAAACATCAAGTAAATCCATGACAGATTTTTCTCCCGGCATTACAGAACAGCGGATTCTTGATTTTTTTCATAGCATCATGATAAGCCATAAAAACTATGGGGAAGTTTTCATAGGAACAAAATCCGGCAGTTTTTTGGATGGCGATAAAACCGTAAAATTGCCTGCCGGATATGACCCCAGAACCAGCTCCTGGTATAAAGGCGCAATAAATACTCCAACATCATCTTTTCTTACAAAATCCTATAAAACAGCTACCGGAAATATCGTTGTTTCCATAAGTCATGCCGTTACCCGTCAAAACAAGATTATTGGAGCTGTGGGTTTTGATCTCAGCCTTAAAGATCTGGCCCAGTTCATTGACGATATTCATATTGGTAAAACCGGTTATATTATGCTTGTTCAGGATGATGGAGTGATTTTGGCAGACCCCGGTCACTCTGACACCAGTTTCAAGAAATTGAATGAGACAGCTATATCGGGACTTGCGGAACTTGGAAAGCATTCCAGTGGAAACCTTGAAATTAAACTTGACGGAACAACATATATCGCCGAAATAATTACTTCGAAAAATCTTGGATGGAAACTTGTGGGTATGATCCAAAAGAATGAGATTATGTCAAAAGTATATAATCATCTGTCTGTCATGATCATTGCGGGTATTGTTCTTGTTCTCATATTTGTTGCTGTTGGTTTTTTTATTGCAAGATCCATGTCGTCTCCCATCATACAGACCACAGCCGTAATCAAGGAAATTACCCAGGGTAATCTTACCAAACGTATCGACATTCAAAGTAAAGATGAATTGGGGGAACTTGCAAAATGGTTTAACCGTTTTGTGGAAAATCTCCAGGGCATCATTTTAGAACTCCATAATAATGTTGTGATTGTAAATCATTCATCTGCAGAACTGCTGAATCTTTCCAATGAAATGAATGCAAGCGCCCATACATCCTCTGAATTTGCAAAAACAGTTTCCATAGCTTCGGATACAATTAATGAAAATATGACCAATATTGTTGCCTCTATGGCGCAGACCACTGAGAAAACCAATATCATTGCCACTGCCTCCAAAGATATGAACGCCACCATCAACGAAATCGTCCAAAATTCGGAAAACGCAAGGCAAGTTTCCGGACAGGCCGTGGAGCAGATGAAGGAAGCAAGTGCCAAAATGTACAAGCTTGGCAGCGTAGCCGAGTCCATCAGCGCGGTAACAGATACCATTGCAGGGATTTCTGATCAAACCAATTTGTTGGCGCTCAATGCCACCATTGAAGCGGCAAGGGCAGGAGAGGCAGGAAAAGGCTTTGCCATTGTAGCCAATGAGATCAAGGCGTTGGCATCACAGACCGCTGAGGCCACCGGAGACATCAAGCAGCAGATTGAAGCCATCCAGGTCACCAGTAAAGAAACCATGGGAGAAATGGAATCCGTGAACAAAGTTATAAACGATATCAATAAGATCATCATTACCATTGCTACGTCCATTGAAGCACAAAGCGCCGTGACACATGAAATCGCCTCCAATATCAGTCAGGTCTCCCAGGGGAGCAAGGAAGTAAATGAAAATATCTCTGAGAGTTCCGGGGCCATTGATAGGACCAGTGAAGATATTTCTTCCATGGATGCCACTGCTCGGAATATTTCCGAAAACAGCGCCCATATCGTAAAAAATCTGGAAAAATTAAAAGAGATGGCAAAGGCTTTGACCAAGATTGTGAACCGGTTTATCATCTGAAATCCTTCATCCTTCAGAAAAGTGTTAAACAGGAGTTTCGTAGATAGCTCTAATCTACCTGTAGAATCCAGCTATTGACGCCCATTTTTCAATGCTGCTGTCAAAAGGCTGTAATTCATTGCTTTAAGCATTGCATTCATTGCTGGAGTCATAAAGCAGCTCCTGACACTTCATCGTATACTGATACATCAGGAACAGGCAGATTTCCCCAACCAGACAGCTTTATAGGTTCATATGAATTATTTTCTATAGAATTGAACCACCATAAAACCTGGCGCACTTGAACCATTAATTTCAAATTGGAGCTGGTCTGAATTTTTTCTTGCTTTCCGTGGTAGCAATTGTTACAGAAAAAACATGGAAAAGATAGTTTTTCCATATATACAAACTGTTACCTGTACTATTAAATGTATGATAAACATTCATAATTGTAGAAGAGTATAATACACTGGAGAGTAATGATATGTTTTCAAAATTCATGATTAAAACCAAAATGATGCTGGCTCTTTGCAGCGTTATTTTAGTGATGTACGGAATTACCATTTTTCTGGTCATGTATAACACCAATGCCATCATAAAAGAAGAAGCCTTTGAAAAAACCAATAATATGGCCCTTCAATATAGTAATATGATAAAAAACAGAATAGAGAAAGCCATGCAAACAGCACGGGTTTTGTCCGAAACCTACGAGGGGATTATCATAAATCAGGAAACCCCAAATAAATCAGAGTTAGATACCGCCCTTAAACAGATAATGAAACAACACCCTGAATTCTCCGGTCTCTGGATCATGATTAATCCGGGAGAACTGTTCGAAGGACATTATTACCCCTGGCTTCATAGAGACAGGGAACAGGTTGAGTTTAAGTTTGAACCTTATGAAACCATTGAAGAGTACCAGAGCGAAACAGAGCAGTCCTTCTTTGCCATTCCAAAACAAAGTCAGAAAGAGGCATTGCTGGAGCCATATGCGGAAACTGGTATCAAAATTATGATGACCAGCACCGTTGTGCCCATCATTGTAAACAACCGTGTTGCAGGAGTTGCGGGAGTTGACATCACCCTGGAGGTACTTTCACAAATGGTTTCGGAAATCAGACCCTACGGAACCGGAATGGCAAATTTGATCTCCAATGCAGGAATATACATCGCACATCCCGATAAGGACATGGTCAACAAACCATTTGAAGATAATACTCCCCTGCTCAAGGAGGCTGCCAATGCGATAAAAAGGGGGGAAAAATTTAACATGACACATATTTCAGATGTATTAGGAGAAGAAACCTACCGGATATTTGTTCCAATACAAATTGGAGACAGTGACAATCCCTGGGCTTTTTCCGTGGAAGTCCCCATACAGAAGGTGCTGGCGAACGGAAAAAAGATTTTATGGATCTTCCTGATGACTGGATTGGTCGCCGTTTTCGTTGCTGGAGGGGTTATTTTTCTCATCGCCCTTTCTATTACAAGACCCATCAATCAGACCGTGGCAGGGCTCAAGGACATCGCCCAGGGTGAGGGCGATCTTACCAAACGCCTGCATATTGCAGCAAAGGATGAGCTGGGAGAGCTTGCTTCCTGGTTCAATGTCTTCATGGAAAAAATGCAATCCATCATTACTCAGGTCAGCACCAACACCAACCAGGTGGATAACGCATCGCGGGAATTGTCCGGGATTGCCACAGAATTATCCTCCCAGGCAGAAAGAACATCCCATCGGGCTAATAATGTTGCAACAGCAAGTGAGGAGCTGAGTTCAACCGTGACAACTGTTGCTGCGGCGATGGAAGAGTCAACAACGAATACCTTAATGGTGGCAAGCTCATCTGAAGAAATGTCTGCAACCATTTCCCAAATTGCAGCAAATGTGGAAGAAGCCTCCCAAATATCCGATTCTGCCGTGACCCAGGCTCAGGAAACCGCCAAAAGAATGGGAGAGTTGGAAGAAGCGGCTCAGGCCATTTCCAAGGTTACAGATGCGATTACGGATATTTCTGATAAAACCAATCTGCTTGCCTTAAATGCCACCATTGAAGCTGCACGGGCAGGAGAAGCAGGAAAGGGATTTGCCGTAGTGGCAACGGAAATCAAGGAACTGGCAGCACAGACTATACAGGCTACCGAGAATATCAAAAATCAGATAAGCGGTATCCAGGATAGTTCCAGGGTTTCCATTTCTTCCATTGATAAAATTGTAAACATCATCAATCAGGTTAATGACATTATCAAAACCATAACAACTGCAATGGAGGAACAATCCACAACCACCCAGGAAATTACAACCAATATTACTCATGCATCCCAGGGAATAGCTGAAATCAATGAAAATGTAAATCAGAGCGCATCAATTTCAGGGGAAATCAGCCGTGATATTACTCAGGTAAGCGAGGCTGCCGGGCAAATTTCAGGAAAAAGCTCAGCGGTTACAGAACAGGCTGCTCAATTAGAGAAACTTTCATCGGCATTAAAGGAAATTGTTAATTCCTTTAAAATATAAGGGGGAAATATCCATTATTTTGAATTAAAAATCAAATATCCAAATAAATTCAAAAAGTTATTAATAAGAAATCAGGCAACAAGTCGTTCCACTCGCCGGTGAACTCAGCGTTATGTGTACGTAGGTATAATGTCACAACATAGTTTACAGTTATAGCATTACATCGTTTACACTTTCAGGCATGAATTTCTTTCAATTAAAAGGAGGAGAAAATGCCGTGG
>PDWI01000459.1_pt1 | contig 66124 bp, 64 predicted proteins | sample 1430891 | NCBI WGS metagenome assembly PDWI01 (sample SAMN01162508, study PRJNA174530) | Oral metagenome, whole genome shotgun sequencing project. | biome: Marine environment; feature: Marine mammal; material: Swab sample of the gingival sulcus; isolation source: swab sample of gingival sulcus...
CAAAATGTCTTTTCTGGCATCTAAAAATTTCGTAAAAACCAGACATGTGCAACTTAACGACCTCACAAGCATTCCCACAGGACACTTTTAAGGCATAAAAGCTCTCTAAAAGTGAGCCAAAACAAACAAAAAACATAAAAGTAGTGCCATATAAACATCTTGCTAAACAATAACATATTAATATTACACACTTTTAATTTTAACCTTGCTGAACTTGGGATAAGTAGCATATTTTGGCGTGTAGCACATAGTTTGTGAGTTCTCCGCAACCAAAATCCACCGCTTTTAGTTACAACTGTTTTTTATTCATATCCTGGAAATTAAAAAATCTATGTCCACAATTTCTATTCCAAGTTCTTCTGCTTTTTTAAGCTTTGAGCCGGGATTTTCTCCTGCAAGAAGGTAATCTGTTTTTTTGCTTATACTTTTACTGAATTTTCCTCCTGTATCCCTTATAATCTTCTCTATATCGGCTCTTTTATATCCTTGTGTTTTACCTGTAACAACAAAAATTTTACCTGAAAAAGATGCGGTTTTTTTTTCCTTTGAAAATTCCGGGTTATTTATTTTAAGATTCACTGCAAAAAGATTTTCAATAATTTTTCTATTGGCCAAATTACCAAAAAACTCAATAATTGACTTTGCTGCCTCAATTCCTATGCCGTCTATAGCTGTCAGTTCTTCTTCACCTGCAGACATAAAATCTTCCATATTTTTAAAAACAGAGGCAATAACTTCTGATGCCTGCTTTCCAATATGCCTTATTCCAAGAGAATATATCAAAACATCAAGGCTCTGATTTTTGGAATTTTCTATAGCCTTTAAAATATTTACCGCAGACTTTTCTCCCATTCTCTCAAGAGCAGAAAGCTCATCCTTTTCAAGTACAAATATATCAGAATATTCCCTTAAAAGACCTTTATCAACAAGCTGGGAAATAATTTTTTCTCCAAAGCCATCAATATCAAAAGCTCCTTTTGAAGCAAAATGCCTTATTTTTTCCTTAATTTGTGCAGGACATGAGGCATTGACACATCTATAGGCCGCCTGATTTTTATCTTTTACTATTTTTTCAAGGCATGAAGGGCAAGTCTCAGGCATAAGAAATTCTTTTTCATTTCCGGTTCTTGCTGATTTTACAACCTTTACTATTTTTGGAATCACATCACCGGATCTCTGGACAAAAACCCTGTCTCCAATTTTTATGTCTTTTCTCTCAATTTCATCCATATTATGAAGTGTTGCTCTTTGAATAACAGCTCCTGATATCTTTACAGGTTCAAGAATTGCAACAGGTGTCAAAACCCCTGTACGCCCTACCTGAACCATAATATCTCTTATCATTGTTGTTTCTTCCTGTGCTGGAAACTTTATGGCAACAGCCCATCTTGGAGCCTTTGATGTATAACCAAGCTTTTCATGGAGTGAAAAATCATTTACTTTTGCAACAGCTCCATCTATTTCATAGGGCAAATCTTCCCTTTTTTTCATATACTCTATGAAAACTTCCCATACTTCATCGCAAGAAAGGTGAAAACGATGTAAATCATTGATTCTGAAACCAAGTGATTTCAGATCATCAAACATTTCAGCAAAGGATTCATATTGATAAGGGGTCTGCCCTACTCCATATATATATGTTTCAAGGGGTCTTGCAGCTGTTATTGCTGAATCAAGCTGTCTTAATGAGCCGCCGGCTGCATTCCTTGGATTGGCAAAAGGATCTTCTTTTTCCTGCTCTCTTTCAGTGTTTAATATTTCAAAATTTTTTTTTGAAATAATAACTTCTCCCCTTGCTTCAAAAATACCATTAATTTCCCGTTCAAGCCTGAGAGGAACAGTTTTAATGGTTTTAACATTTTCGGTAATATCTTCTCCCTGCTGACCATCGCCCCTTGTTGCAGCTTTTATAAAAATACCGTTTTCATAGATAAGTGTTACAGCAATACCGTCAAATTTTGGTTCAATTGAATATTTTATATTGTGCAAACCTGTTTTTTTAACAACTCTTGAATGAAAATCAAGAAATTCACCCTGATTAAGTGCATTTGAAAGGCTCATCATTGGAACAAGATGTTTCACAATACCGAATTTTTCAAGAGGGGTTGAGCCAATCCTTTGTACAGGTGAATCAGGGGTTTTAAGTTCAGGATATTCTGCTTCAATTTCTGAAAGCTCCCTGAGTTTCATGTCATATTCAAAATCCGATATTTCAGGATCATCATCAATATAATATTTTTTTGAATGATAATTTAATTCATCCCTGAGCTGTTTAGCCTTTTCAATAATATTAAATGGAGCTGACATAATCTTTTATTCCATCTATTAATCTTATTCTTGATTTTTTAAATGATTCTGCTCCAAATCCAGGCAGCCATTTGTCTTTCATAAGAATATCCGAAACTATGTTTATACATACTGCATTTATATTTAAAAAAGATGCTGCACTTAAAATTGCAGAATTTTCCATTTCAACGGCAATTGCTTTCCTGTTTGAAAAATATTCAACTTTTTCTCTTGTTTCCCTGTAAAGAGAATGGGTTGTCCATATCCTGCCTTCTTTAAAGCTTATATTTACCGACCTTAAAAAACTTTTTATATCCCTTGAAAATTCTGAATCAAAATCAAGCTCTTTTTCATTATTTATATAACTTTGATATGTTGAATCCTCAAAGGCAAAAGAATCAGGTAAAATTATATCCCCCGGTGCAAGATTTTCATCAAGACCGCCGCACCAACCGATTGCTATTATATTTTTTATACCTGAACCAGCAAGAAATTCTACAAGAGCTGCCGCATAAGGAGAACCAAAATAAGGGCCTGCAATGACAACTTGTTGAAATTTATAGATATTAGTCATCAAAAAACCGGAGCTGACCGCTTTTATGGAAAAACTCTGCTTTAATAAATAGTCAAGGTCCTTTTTTACAGCACAGATTATTCCCATTTCAGGAAAAGGTTTAAGCCTGTTTACATATGGCTTCAAAAGCCCGCCTGATTGAGGATTATTCAGGAAGGGAGAAGCCCTGAAGGTCATCTTTTATATCATCTATAATATCATAAAGCCACATTACATCTTCAACACTAAGCCGCCCCGCTCTTCTGGGAGCACCTTCGGTACCGTCCTTTTTCATTATTATTCTCGGCCCTATCTGAAGTTTAGGCTCTCCTCCGGCATATTGATTGATTGAAATTACAAGACCTGTTTCTTCAGATCTCCACTCCTTCAGAACCTTATCCTTATCAGGATCAAAACCAGCCATAATGACAAACCTCCATTTTTTAACAATTAATTAGTCTGATATACCTGAAAAATCAGCAAACTTATCAAAGAGCATAGATATTTCATGTAAAAGAGCTGTTCTGTTGTTTCTGATTTTTTCATCTTCAACAAGAACCATTACATTATCAAAAAAACCGTCAATTTCTGACCTTATTCCAGCAAGTTCAAAAAGAGCTTCTTTTGTTTTTCCAGAACCGACATATTGTAAAACCTCTTCCTTTATTAACTGAAGCTTTTTATACAAAGTTTTCTCATAATCATTTTCAAAGAGAGCCGGATTAATCTCTACATTTAATATTTCGGATTTTTTCAAAATATTTCCTGCGCGTTTAAATCCTCTGACAAGAGATTCAAATTCTTCAATATTTTTATTTTTAAGCTCTGTTATTGCTTCAACCCTTTCACATACATATGGAATAATATCCGAATCTGCAGAAATAACCGAAGAAACAAGATCTCTGCTAAATCCTTCATCAACAAGAATCTGCTCCAGCCTTACTTCAAAAAATTTTTTGATCTCATCAAAAATAAAGCTTTCATCTTCTGTCATATAAGATCTGAAATGTGAAAGTGAAAATTTTATTATTTCATCAAGAGAAACCAAAACTTTTTTCTCTTTCATAATCTGAATTATTCCAATGCATTGTCGTCTTAATGCATATGGATCTGATGCTCCTGTGGGCAAAAAACCTATTGAAAAACATCCGCAGATTGAATCCATTTTGTCGGCTATGGAAACAACAATGCCGGTCCAGGTCTCAGGAAGAGAAGCACCTGCAGAAACAGGTTTGTAATGTTCTTCTATACCAAAAGCTACATTATCTGACTCACCCTTCACTTTTGAATATATCCTGCCCATTATGCCCTGAAGATTTGCAAATTCATCAACCATAAATGAAACAAGATCTGCTTTACAAAGTCTTGCTGTTCTTAAAATTTCATTTTCAAGCTCTTTGGAAAAACCAAATTTATTTGAAATAAAAGCTGCGTTTTTTTCTATTCTCTTAACCTTTTCCCCTGTTGAGCCAAGCTTTGCCTGAAACATAACATTATCAAGCTCTTTATTCCATGACTCAAAATCTGATTTTAAATCAGTTTCAAAGAAAAAATCTGCATCAGAAAGCCTTGCTCTTAAAACCCTTTCATTTCCGCTTATAACAATATTTTCATCCTTTGGAATTATATTTGATACAGTTATAAAATAAGGAAGCATTTCTTTTTTATCATTTAAAACAGCAAAGTATTTTTGATGTTTTTTCATTGCAGTATATAAAACTTCATCAGGAAGATTTAAAAATTTATCATCAAATTTACCTGTATGAATAACCGGATATTCAACAAGACCGGTAACTTCATCAAGCAAAGCTTCATCTTTATAAGCAAACCCGTCTGCCTTTGCAGCAGCTTTTTCAACTTCTTTTTCTATAAAAGACTTTCTTTTTTCCCTGTCGCACAATACATAGGCTTTTTCAAGTTTTTCAATATATTCTGAGGGGTTGTCTATTTCTATTTTTTCATTAAAAAGAAATCTGTGACCATTTGTTTCTTTTGAGCTTTTTATTCCTTCAAGATCAAATTCAATTAAATCATTTCCAAACAGGGCTGTAAAACCTGTAACTGGTCTTGCAAAGGAAATATCATGATCAGCCCACCTCATACTTTTTGGAAAAGGAATCTTTTTTACAAGTTCAGGTAAAATATTTTTTAAAATATCTTTTGTAAATAATGTCTCTTCCACTTTTATACCGTAAAGATAGCGGCCTTTTTCTGTTTCCTCTATTTTTATTTCATCAACTGATATGCCTATTTTTTCAGCAAACTTTTCCGCAGGAACACAGGCTTTACCATCTTTAAAACCCACTTTCTCAGGAGGCCCCATAACTTTAGTACTGGTTTCCTTCTGTTTTTCCGAAAGCTCTCTTACAATCAGTGCAAGCCTTTTTGGTGTTGAATATTTTTCTATTTTTCCAAAATCTATTCTTTTTTCCTGAAATTTTTTTTCAAGCCATGAAGCCATAAAATCAGATGCAGGGGAAATATAGCCTGCGGGGAGTTCTTCTGTTGCTATTTCAAATAAAAAGTCGTTCATATTTTTTTCTTTCCAAATGTCTTTTATTTATTCTTTAAAAGAGGAAAACCCATTTTTTCTCTCCGGGCAAGATATGCCTCTGAACAGGCTCTTGCAATATTCCTTATTCTTCCTATATAGCCTGTACGTTCTGTAACACTTATTGCTCCCCTTGCATCCAGAAGATTAAATGTATGTGAGCATTTAAGACAAAATTCATAGGCAGGCAGGACAAGGCCTTTTTTTATAATACGATGTGCTTCGGATTCATACATTGAAAACAACTTGTGGAGAAAATCAATATCTGCCACTTCAAAATTATATTTTGACTGTTCAACTTCCTGATCATGAAAAAGATCCCTGTAGGTAAGAACGTCATTCCATTTGAGATCAAACACATTGTCCACACCCTGAATATACATGGCAATTCTTTCAAGCCCGTAGGTTATCTCAACAGAAACAGGCTTGACCTCTATACTTCCTGTCATCTGAAAATATGTAAACTGTGTAATTTCCATACCATCAAGCCATACTTCCCACCCAAGACCTGAAGCTCCAAGAGTGGGAGATTCCCAGTCATCCTCAACAAATCTTATATCATGCTCAAGTGGCTCTATTCCAAGTACATTAAGGCTTTTCAAATATAAATCCTGAACATTGTCAGGAGAGGGTTTCAAAAGAACCTGAAATTGATAGTAATGCTGCAGTCTGTTTGGATTTTCTCCATATCTTCCGTCGGTAGGTCTTCTTGAGGCCTGTACATATGCAGTATTCCAGGGTTCAGGGCCAAGAGAACGCAAAAGGGTTGCATGATGAAAGGTTCCTGCTCCCACTTCCATATCATAGGGCTGTGATTGGAAACATCCCTGATCTGCCCAATATTTCTGGAGTTTAAAAATTATATCCTGAAAATTCATAATATACTTTCCTTAACAATTACTTAATTAATATCTTCAAATAAAATTCCATACGGGTCAGGTTTAGTATCAAGGAGAATTGCATTTTCAATCTTTAAAACTTCCTCTTTCCAGCACGCCCTCAATTTTTGAATATTTTCCTTTTCACCCATTGCCCAGATACAGCCTCCTCCCCCAGATCCGGTAAAACGAGCTCCACATCCAAATGAAGAAGCCTTTTCAACCAAAAATCTGCTTTTATCATCCAGAACCTCGGGAGTCATTTCCATTCTGAGGGCAACCTCCTCTTTTATAATCTCTGCAAGAGCTTCAAAATCCTTTACCAGAAATAAATTACAAAAGAACTGTGAAAGCTCTGAAATTCTTATCCAATGTTTTCTGAAATTACCTGAAAGAAACTGCTCTCTCCATTTATTGTTTACAGAGTATGAGTTATGAGTTTTTCCGGTATATAAAACCAGAAAATTATTTTCCATTTCCCTGTAATCTTCTTTTTCAAGAAGAGTAGTATTTCCAAATTCAGGCCATTTTAAAACATGACTCCAATGCCATGCATTTGCACCTCCATATGCAGCTGAAAGATGATCCTGAAAACCGCATGGAACTCCTGCAACAGCACTTTCAATGCAATAGGCAGAAAAAGCAGCATCTTTTGCAGACACTTTGGAGCCAGAATCCTGAAGAATTCTCATAATAAGAGCTGTAAGAGCAACAGAGGCAGTAGAGGAACCTCCAAGAGCACTTTGGGGAGGTGAATCAGATTTTATTATTATTTCAACTCCTGAAATATCAAAAGAATCTGCTATTGCAAAAACAAGACCCAGAGGATGATTGTAGGGAGCTTTCTTTACTTCAAATTCAGCATCATCAAAGCCTTTGGAAACCACTTTTATAAAATTTTTTCTGTAGGGCTTAATTTTAACATTGGTTCTAAGATCAAGGGCCATGTTAAAAGTAACCGGGCATAAATCTGCCATTGGAAATGAAAAAGTTGGGATATCAAGAGTACCTGCAAAATCTATTCTGCATGGGGCTGAAGCTCCAACTCCTTTTTTATCAAGAATTTCATCCAGGTTGTTCATTAAATTTACCACTTTCTTATAGTTGAAGATATCTTATAATTTTCTGGGATCTAAAATCTCTTTCTGTATTATAGGATATGAATCTGTTCAGAAAAAGACTGCATTCTTCCACGCTTTCCCTTGAAAATTTAAGCTTAAAAGCTATATCAAAACAATTTTCCCTTATCCATAAAATCTGTTTTAAATTTGCAGCAGACAAAAGACCGTCTCCTGCAACAATACATTTTCCGCATATAAGGCCTCCTTTATCAAGACTGTATTTAAATTTTTTATCAGATAATAAAACTTTTCTGCCGCAATAAGAACAGGTTTTAAGCATGGGATCAAAGCCTGCCAGTTTTAAAAAATGAATCTGAAAATAAAGATTTGCAACCCCTGGAGAAATATCACTCTTATTCATTATCCCAAGAAGATTTATTAAAAGTTCATAAATTTTTACCTGGGGATTTTCAGCAGGAATCCAAAAAGTTATTAACTCTGCCCAATATGCAGCATAAGATGTTCTTAAAATATCTTTTCGTATATTTTCATATGGTTTTTCAAGTAAAACTTCTGTTATTAAAGGAAGCCCTCCTTTTTTGGGATGCACAAAATGTATAATTGAATTAGTATAAAGTTCAAGTTTACCTGAAAATCTTTTCATGCTTTTTTTAGCATTTTTTGCAACAAGGGAAATATTTCCCATCTCTTTTGTAAAATAAGTCAATATATAATCAAAGTCTCCAAATTCTGTTTTTCTCATTAGAACCGAATTAACTGGAGAACCTTCCATTGGTTTTCTGCCTCATTAAAATTTATTCTATTATGGTTATATGCATATTTTCTTTAAGACGATTAATCCATTCTTCAAATTTTTTCTCAAGATCAACTGAATATAAAATATTTCTTATTTCAGATTTTGCCTCATCAAAACTCTTTGATGAGGTTTTTTTTATATCTGAAACATAAAAAATCTGAATACCTTTTGAGGTTGAAACAGGCTCACTTACAACCCCTTTACCAAGAGTTTCTATAACTTCTCTTATTCCTTCGGAGAGATCTTCTGCTTTATAAAAACCAAGATTTCCAGATAAGGCATTAAAACCTTGTGTATAATTTTTTATATCTTCCGATATTCCTGTAAAATTATTTTTTGTCTTTGCAAGGGATGAAAGTTTTGATGCCTTATTCATTATCTTTATTTTATCATCTTCACTATAAAATTTTCGAGGAAAGGTAATATGCCATATCTCAAACTCTTTCACACCCTTATATTTTTCAAGATTCTCATCATAATATTTTTTCATATCCTGTTCAGTAATTACAATTTTCGATCTTACCTCATAATCTACAAGTTTTTTTTGAATAATCTGTTTTCTTATTCTTTTTTTGTAATCTTCAATGGAAAAGCCCTCTCTTTCCAAAGCTTTTTTAAACATTTCTTCACTGAGATTCTGCTCTTTTCTTATTCTTTCAATATATTTTTCAACTTCTTCTTCAGATATTTTTATTCCAGATCTTTTGGCAGCTATTTCTGCAATTTTTTCATCAATAAGATTTTGAAGCATTTTCTGCCTTAACTGCTCTATAAGCTTTTTTTCCTCTTCAGGCAAATATCCCGCAGCTTTTATTTTTTTAACAAAGGGAGCAGTTTCATCATTAATATCTTTAAAAGTAACTATCTCATTATCTATTTCGACAACAATTCTATCAACCAGCTTTTCTTCTGAAAATCCATTAGCAGATAAAAAAAATATACCTAGTACAATATATATAAATTTCTTCATATTTATTCCCTGATTTTAATATTTGTGAGCATTCAGAACTTCAGCCCAGTTATTTTCATTTATACTTATCTCAAATTTATCTTTCAAGATTTTAAGCAATTTATCATAATCTTTTTCTGATTTATTTCTTTTTAACCTTTTTAAGATTACAGAACTTATTTCTCCATTAATTTTTATCTTGGCCGGATCAAAAGAATTTTCTTTACAATAATCAATAAAAGTCTGCCTGAGTTCCTTATCTTCCACAACAACCTTATCTTTAACAAGAAGTTTCAAAGCCCTTTTAAGAATCATTTCTCTTTTGAATCTTATCTCCCACAAAGAATACTCTATTGCATTTTTTTCAAGCATTTCCTCAAAAACATTATCAGGATATTCAGATTTAATCTTTTTAAGCTCCTCTTCAAAATTTTCCTGTGTATAGACTAAACCATGAGCTTGCGCTTCATTTATGACAAGCTGTTCCTCAATAAGCTGTACAAGAATATCCTGTTTAAGAGCTGTCATATCCTCTTTAGAAGCACTTAAATCAGAATATCCAAGTCTTATAACCTCAAATGCAGCTTCAAAATCAGAGGTATTTATGTGAGAAGAACCTACAGATACAAGACTTTTTGTTTTGTTATCAACTTTATCTTTGTTCAAACAACCGCTTATTATAAAAATAAAAATAAACAGCCAATATATTTTTTTCATTTTATACCTGCAATTATTTTTTGCATCAGTCCCCGTTAGCATGCTCTCTTATCTCCTGCAAGATTTTTTTAGCCATTCCAAAGTTTGGAGAACCTTTTACAGGGGTTATAATAAGCCTTTCATCATTTGTAAATTCCCACTTTTTTCTGTTTTTTAAAAAATCAATAAGTTTTTCACTATTTTTTATATGTCTTTGTGAAAAACAGATAACAATATTTATCTTATTCATATCAAGCTGAAAAATTCCGCATTTTATACACATTATTCTGAGCATTATTTTCAGCAAAAGATTTTCAACTTCCCTTGGAACCATGCCATATCTGTCCTGAAGCTCTGTTTTAAAACCGGAAAGCTCTTTTATTTCAACAAGTTTTGCAAGTCTTCTGTAAAGTATCATTCTCTGGTCAACATCAGGAATATATGTTTCAGGTATATAGGCAGAAACTCCAATATTTATTTCCGGCTCAAGTGCTGCTCCAGAAGAATCTCCCTTTAATTCAGCAACAGCATTTTCCAGAAGTTTTAAAAAAAGATCATATCCAATTGCTGCCACATGACCTGATTGTGAAGCCCCCAGAATATCTCCTGCTCCCCTTATCTGCAAATCTCCCATGGCAAGCTGAAATCCTGAACCAAGATCAGAATGCTGCATAAGTACCTTAAGTCTTTTTTCAGCTTTTTTGGTAAGCCTTTCCTCCTCAGGGACAAAAAGATATGCATATGCCTGTTCACGGCCTCTTCCTATCCTTCCTCTCAGCTGATACAGCTGGGCAAGGCCCATTCTGTCTGCACGATTTACAATCATTGTATTTGCAGAAGGAATATCAAGCCCGGATTCAACTATTGTAGTACACACAAGAACCTCTGTTTCCTTATGAACAAATTTTGTCATCTCCTTTTCAAGCTGCTTTTCAGGCATTCTCCCGTGGGCTTTTCCAATTTTTATATTAGGCAGAATTTTTTCAAGCATCAGACAGATATTATCCAGAGTGTTAATATTGTTATGTACAAAATAAACCTGACCACCACGTTTTATTTCATTTAAAACAGCTTCTCTTATTATATTTTCATCAAAATCAGAGATAAAAGTATCTATTGACTGCCTGGCTTCAGGGGGAGTGGCAATTATACTTATATCCCTTATTCCTGAAAGAGAAAGATGCAGAGTCCTTGGAATAGGAGTGGCTGTAAGAGTCAGAACATCAACATGGGTTCTTAGACTTTTAATTTTTTCCTTGTGGGTTACTCCAAACCTTTGCTCTTCATCAATTATAAAAAGACCAAGTGAAAAAAATTTAACATCCTTTTGCAGAAGTCTGTGGGTACCTATTATAATGTCGGCCTCTCCGGATTCCATTTTTTTAAGAATATCATTTTGTTCTTTTTTTGTTCTGAATCTGTTTAATACATAAATATTTACAGGATAACCCTCAAAACGTTCCCTGAATGTCTTGTAATGCTGTTCAGCAAGAACTGTTGTTGGAACAAGCAGTGCAGACTGTCTGTTATCTGACCATGCCTTGAAAACAGCTCTTACAGCGACCTCTGTTTTTCCATAACCAACATCACCGCAAATAAGCCTGTCCATTGGTTTTTTTGATGTCATGTCTTTTAAAACATCTTTTATCGCCTTTATTTGACCAGATGTTTCAACATAGGGGAATGTGGCCTCAAAATCTTTAAAAAGCTCATCTGGAGCAGTAAAAGAAAATCCTGAATTAATTTCTCTTTTTGCATAAAGATTTAAAAGCTCCTTTGCAATTTTTACAGCTTTTTCCCTTGCTTTCTCCTTGGATTTACTGAATTCCCTGCCTCCAAGCCTGTCAAGACTTACAAGGGAAACATCCTTTCCAACATATTTTTTTAAAAGATTAATTCTGTCAACAGGCACATATAACCTGTCTTCATCCCTGTATTCAACAATTACAAACTCGCCGGCAACCCCTCCGGCAATAATTTTCTCAAGCCCTTTGAACCTGCCAAGACCATGATCTGTATGAACTACAATATCCCCCTGAACAAGTTCATTCAGGGAAAAAATTCTTTCAGCTGCAAGTTTTCTTACTTTTTTTCTTCTATAAGACTTTATTCCAAAGATTTCATTTTCAGTAATAATTGAAATTTTTTCATTTTTAAAAGTAAATCCGCTTACCAGTTTTCCTGTTGTAAGAAAAATATTTTTTGTCCATGCCTTTTTTTTAAGCTTTGAAAAATCAATATTTTCTTTAAGTTCAGGTAATATTCCATATGGTTTCAAAACTGAAATCAATCTGTCAGCCTGTGTTTTTGTGGAGCATACAATTATTGGAAGAAGTTCTTGTGCATGTCTTTCATTTATCCACTCTGAAAGGGGAGCCAAAGGATAGCTGCTCCCTGTTTTTTCTTTTAATTTTTCACTCAAGAAAAAATTGTCTTCAATATTTAAAAAAATGTCTCCTTTATCTTTTTCTGAAACAGGACTTTCTTTTAAATATATCTTTTTGAATGGTGAGATTAAATTTTTGAAAGATTTGGGGTCATTGTACAAATCATTAAATTTCAGTCTGAAAAAGCCTGCATTCACAATATTTTTATAGTTTGTATCATCTTTTTCCCTTATAAGCTCAAAGTTCTCATTTGCTTTACTTGAAGATTCCAGAAATATAGTTGTATTTGAAGGAAGATAATCAAAAAAAGTAACTTTTTTATTATAAAAAAAACCAAGGCAGGATTCTATTCCCTGGAAATTACCCTCAGTCCTTAACTTTTCAACCACAGCTTTTACAGATGAAACAGAAACACCCTCCTCAGCACCTTTTTTTCTTATTTTTGAAAAAAATATATCCGGATTTCTGTAATCAAAAACAACCTCGCTTACAGGAATGACCAAAACTTCACCAAGCTCATCAACTTTTCTTTGGGTATTTACTGAAAACAAACGTATTGAGTCTATTGTATCTCCAAAAAATTCAATTCTTACAGGATCATTATAAACAGGGCTAAAAAAATCAAGAATCCCACCTCTTACGGCAAAATCACCCGGCTCTTCAACAAGAGATGTTCTTGAATAACCAGATGAAATAAGCTTTGATATAATTTTTTCCATTTCAATTTCTTCATTCAGCCCATAAATTTCTGCTGAATCAGACAAAATCTCAGGCGGAATTATATATCTTGAAGCACATGACTCTGTAATTAAAACAATCTTGTCAAAAGAACCTGATATAAATTCATATAAAAGCTCCATCCTTGAAGAAGCAGTTTCAATATAATCCGAATCTGATTTCAGCATATCCTGCCTGTAATCTCTAAAAATTCTTATATCAAGAGAGGGCTCAAAAAAATTTATGTTGGCATAATAGTTTTCACATGATGCCTCATCAGGTAAAATAATGACTACAGGATATTTATTTTCCTTTTTAATCAGTGAAACTATATATGCCGCTGATCCAGGGTTTATGCCTGAAATTCTTATCTCATCTGAAGTAATTGAATTAAAAGTTTTAATCAAATTCATATTTTTTTCTTGATTTTATTTTGTTTATACTGCTAAGACAAAAAAATATTATAATTTAAGCAAGTTTTAAGGATGAAAACTTAATTTTTATATTTGACTAGCTTGAGCCAAGACTTTTTGCTATGATCTTCTACAATCAAAAATCTTTTTTTTCAAGATTTGTTGTGTAAAATTTATTATGAAAGAAAAAAGTCTTAAAGATATCTTGACTAATCAAAAATAAAAATATATTTCAACAAATTCCAGATTATAAAAATATTATGGGGTTTTTGATCATGGAAAAAGAAAATTATAATGATTATATAGATAAAATAGCCAGAGATATGGTCGATTCACTTCATGAAGAAGCTGAAAAAAATCATGACGATGGTACAGCATATATAAAATCAGTTAAAACCATGATTGATGGCCTGGAAATTTATTTAAAAGAAAAAGAGGATATTTCAGATTTAAAGAATATGTCAAAAAAAATACACGATTATTCAAAAGAAATCTGGATAGAAAATCTTACAAAGACATCCCCAGATAAGGGAGACAGCTCTGCCTCTGAATCAGAAATTCAATACTATGACTATTGTTTTGAGCATATATTCAAAAATGGGGACTTCCCGCTTTAAACAGTTTAACATAAAGTTAGGAGAGTAAATGGCACTGACCAAAAATGACATCATCGAACAGGTTAATGAGCTTGGTTTCACTAAAAAAGATGCTTCAGAGCATGTTGAAATTTTGCTGGAAATAATGAAAAAAAGCCTTGAGCAAGGTGAAGACATATTAATTTCAGGCTTTGGAAAATTTTGTCTTAAGCAAAAAAAGGCAAGAAGAGGCAGAGACCCTTCAACAGGAAAAGATCTCATGCTTCGGGAAAGAAAAATAGTTACATTTAAATGTTCAGGCAAGCTTAGAGAAAAAATAAATTAAACTTTTTATAAAAAACAAGTTCAAAAGATTAAAGCCTGCGGTATCTGGTAATTCTCATACAACAAGCTTTAATCTTTTTGTTTTTATAAACAATATCAATCTGGAAAAATAAATCCTTTTGCTTTCATTTCACTTACGGAAAGATCTGCAAGTTCGTGTGGCAATACAATCCATCTGGAAGATTCAAAGGTTTTATAATACTCATCTGGCAAAATATCCACAACCCTGTTTTCAGGTTTATAGTAAAGCACTGCCATTGTTAGGTTCACATTTTTTTTATCAATCTCTTCCATAAATTTTTTTCTGACTGAATAAAGAGTTTTTCCCCGGTCAAAAATATCATCTATAATAATAATTCTGGTATTGTCTTCAACCTGTCTTGTAACACCATCCATATTATCAACAATAACCTCATCTGCATCATAAATACCTTTATATGACTGTGCCTGAACAGTTGCATATTTTTTTCTTGTTCCGGTAAGTACAGAAAAAGCTTCCTGAATATAAATGGAAACCTGGGTTCCTCCTCTTGTTATACCCACAAAAAGATCAAAGTCATATCCTTTTGAATACAATTTTTTGGCAAAGCCCCATGAATCGTTTTCCAGCATTTCAGGAGAAACAAAATACTTGTTGATATTTTCATTCATACAAAGACTCCAAATCAAAAAAAAATTTAAATATAACCTTATTGGTTTTTTATCTAAATTGTATTCAATATTATATCAACAAAAGAAAAAATTCCAATGCCCCACATAAGAGGGTGAATTTCCTTAATTTTTCCAGCAAACAGACCCAGAATACAATAAGATACAAACCCAACTGCAAGTCCCATTGAAATGCTGTAGGTAAGAGGCATTAGAATAATAGTTAAAAAAGCAGGAAATCCTGTTTCAAAATTTCCAAAATCTATAAGTTTTACATTTTTAAACATAAAAATACCAACAATGATAAGTGCCGGAGCTGTTGCAAAGGCAGGAACAATTCCTATAAAGGGAGTAAAAAGAAGTGCCAGCATAAAAAGAAAAGCTGTAACAACGCTTGTGAGCCCTGTTCTTCCACCTTCTGCAATACCGGAGCCGGATTCAATATATGTGGTTGTAGTACTGGTTCCAAGGAGAGCTCCAGCTATTGTTGCAACAGCATCTGCTTCAAGAACCTTATCTATTTTTTCCACACTTCCATCTTCATTTACAAGCTTGGCTTCATAGGAGCAGGCAAGAATTGTTCCAAGGGAATCAAAAAGGTCTACAAAAATAAAGGAAAATACAGCACCCCAGAGACTCCATTTCAGAGCTCCCATTATATCAAGTTTAAAAAGTATAGGAGCTGGAGAGGGAGGAAGGGATATAAATTTTTCAGGCATGGAAACATCGCCTGTTATCATACCAACAACAGTTATTGTAATTATTCCCAGCAAAATGCTTCCCTTTATTTTTAAAACCTCAAGAACTCCAATAAGAATAAGTCCTGCCAGACCAAGTATTACAGGAGTGGTCAATTTACCAAGTCCAACAAGGGTTGCTGGATTATCAACAATAAAACCAAGACTTTTAAAACCTATAAATGTTATGAAAAGCCCGATTCCTGCTGCTGTGGCAAGTCTTATTTCAGGAGGAATAGCCGAAACTATCCATTTTCTGACTCCGGTAAGGGTAAGCAAAAGAAATAAAACACCTGAAATAAAAACAACACCAAGAGCTGTCTGCCAGTTTATCTGCTTGCCAAGAACAAGGCTGAATGCAAAAAAAGCATTAAGCCCCATACCGGGAGCCATTGCAAAAGGAACATTTGCCCAGAGACCAGCAAGAATTGTTCCTGCAAATGCAGCAAGAATAGTAACCGTTATAAGGGCTCCCTTGTCCATTCCTGTAGATGAAAGAATATCTGGATTTACAAAAATAATGTATGCCATTGTCAGAAAAGTTGTTGTTCCGGCAACTATTTCCTGCTTTATGCTTGTTTCATGTTTTTCAAGTTTAAAATATTTTTCCAGCAGACCAGCCATTTTTCCTCCCCATAATTGTAAATTTTCAATGAATTTTTTTTGAATACATCTATATATTTTTTTTGTCAAAAGCTTTATTTATTATACAATAAGATACAAAATATTTTCCGTTGGTTTAAATATTTTAAAAGGGTAAGAATGCTTAAATTTGTTGATTCTTTTTACGAGAACCTGTATTTTTGAAAAAATTTTTAACAAAAAGGTATAACCAAAATGAAAAAATTTTTTATTTTTGTTTTTATTTTTCTCATACCAGTCAATGTCTCTTCTTTTCAGGAAAAGGCACTGTCTCAGGGAGAAACAGTATATGTTTCTGTTTATTCTCACGTTTATGGAGGCCCTAAACAAAGCAAGGTCAAGCTCTCTTCAATATTAAGTATCAGAAATACAGACACTTCAAATAGGATTACAATCTCAAAAGTGGATTACTACGATACAAAGGGGAAATATATAGAATCATATATAAAATCAAATCAGACTCTTGGGCCCCTTGAAACAACAAATTTCTATATAAGAGAATATGATATGAGGGGAGGTTCAGGGGCAAAATTTATTGTAAAATGGCACTCTGCAAAAAAAGTAAACCAGCCTGCCATAGAAAGTCTCATGCTTGGACTTATGAGCGGTCAGGGAATCTCTTTTGTATGCAGGGGCATCAACCTGAAATCAAATTAATAACTCTTAAATTTAAACTGGAACGGCTGCTGTATTATTTCCGCGCCTCATTCTCGCTTAAGCTCCGAGGCAGGAGGTAAAAAAATATCTCCTGAAACCGGCTCAGAAAAAATACAGCATCCGTTTTTTAAACAAACTGACATTAAAAAAAAATATATAATGAATAAATTTGAATATTATAATCCCACACGAATTCTTTTTGGAGAAGGCCAGATTTTACGTATTAATAAACTTATACCTGAAAAAGACAGGGTTCTTGTTCTCTATGGCGGAGGCAGTGCAAAACGTACCGGCACTCTGGATGAAGTATTATCAGCACTTGGCAGCTGTGAAATATTTACTTTTGGCGGAATAGAACCAAATCCTGAATATGATACTTTAATAAAAGCTGTGGAGCTTATCAAAAAGGAAAAAATTGATTTTCTTCTGGCTGTTGGAGGAGGCTCTGTAATTGACGGAACAAAATTTATTGCGGCAGCTGTATTTATTGATGACCCATGGCAGATTCTTAAAACATTTGGAAAGATAATAACTAAAGCCCTGCCGTTTGGCACAGTTTTAACCATTCCTGCCACTGGCTCTGAAATGAACAGCGGCAGTGTTATAACCCGCAGAGAAAAAAAGACAAAACTACCATTCAGCAACCCCCTGCTCTTTCCGAGCTTTTCAATACTGGATCCTTCAAAATCACTTACCCTGCCCCCCAGACAGGTTGCAAACGGTATTGTTGATGCTTTTGTACATATTACAGAGCAATATCTTACCTTCCCGGCAGATGCTAAAGTCCAGGACGGTTATTCAGAAGCCCTTCTTAATATTCTTATCAACGAAGGCCCCCTTGCATTAAGTGAGCCTCAAAATATGAGTGTAAGGGCAAATCTTATGTGGACTGCTACAATGGCTTTAAACGGTCTTATTGGTGCAGGTGTCCCAAGTGACTGGTCAACACATATGATTGGTCATGAAATAACTGCATTATACGGAATTGACCATGCCCGGACTCTTGCTGTTGTTCTGCCCGGATTATGGCATGTATTACGTAAGGAAAAAAAAGAAAAACTTCTCCAGTATGCAAAGCATGTCTGGAAAATCAGTAAAGGCAATGAAGATGAGCGTATTTATGAGGCAATTACCAGAACAGAAAATTTTTTTATTTCCCTTGATATACCAGTACGGCTTAAAGATTATGACCTTGATGAAACCCATATAGAAGAAATAATAAATCAGCTGAAAGCCCATGGAATGACAGCTCTTGGGGAAAACAGGAATATAACCCCTGAAATTGTAAAAGCTATCCTGTTAAACAGATTATAACATAAATAGTTCCTAATTGATGTGCCAGAGATATTAAAAAAATCAAGGGGCAACTTGATTATTTTACTTGATAAATTAACAAGCCGATATAAAATTTTATCTGATAATTATTCTATAAGCCTCTTCATATTGTATATAATGCATTTAGAATTTCCATAAGCCTGATTTGTATTTAAAGTTGATACCAGTTCCCAGCCTTTTTGCCCAAGTTCATTCAGGTCTCTTTCAATCTGTTTTTCGTCGATTGAACCACCTAAAAAACCTGTTGATTTATAACAAAGTAATTTATACTCAAATTTATCCATATTTTTCTTCCTTTGTAATTTAATTTTTTCAAACAAAAAGATAATTACGATTTCAAAAACAAAATCATAGGCGGTATGTGTGTTTTGTCATAGTTTAAAAAATCAGGTTCAGGTTCTCTTGTTCTGTCTTCTTCAGGATAGATTCCCATCCAGTCTTTTCTCATATTTTTAAATTTCAAAAATGACAAAGAATCAAGATCTACAAGAGCTTTTTCTATTACAAGAGAAAGCTTTCCTTTTCTTTCCTCAAGGTGCATAAGCGGAGCAATAGGAATTCCTGCCGGGATCCATGAAGAAAAATCCTTTTCAAGATTTCTTACAGCAGCCATGTATCCGGTACATCCCCCACAGACAAGATAGAAAGAACATACTCCCAGATTATACGAATAGTTTGAATCAAATGCACTGGGATCTGAGCCTCTGCCGTCATACCCATAAAAATGTGTCTGCATTTTAAATTTTGGCCGGGATTGTTCAAAAATATCCAAGATAACATCAGGGATGCTGTCTGTACTGGAAATTAAACCATTGTCTATAAGATTTTGCTTTAATGTTTTTTTAGATATTATATTTTTCTTTCTTAATAAAAATACTTCATCAAGTGGATTTTCAAAAATTGCTGCAGCATATTTGTCAGAATCAAGGCCGGCTTCTTTTATTTTTTTCAAAAACCATTCTTTTTCAATTCCCATTCGGTATATGCCTTTTTCCTTCAAAATATTTAAATAATCTTTGACAAGCTCCATTATAATTCTATCTGTTTCAACCTGTGAAAACTGAAAATTTCCATGACTATCCCTTTCAATAAGAAGACCTTCCTTAAAAAAATCAGGAATATCATTGAAAAAATCATCATCCCTCAATGTCCATACAGAAATAATATTTTCTTCTGGTGCCCGTCTTGCCATTCTTCTCAAAAAATCAAGCTTTAAGTCAAGGCCTGGAAAATCCGAATGAAAATCATTGTCATGGGTTCTATTATAATCTGAAATAATTGAATTAAGCTTTATTATAAGTGTCTGAATTTCATTTATAAATTCAAGAAGGCCCTCTGGAATAACAAGAACTCCGTAATTTTTCCCCACAGAAGCTCTTTTAACTATAAGATCACAGATTAACCGTGATAAATGCCTTAAGGTCATACCATAAGCAGTATAGTCTGTTTCACCTTTCTCGGTGTTTTTAAGCCTGCTTTCATCAACATAATCTGCAAGTTCTTCTCCAATTAAAACCATATTTGGCTGGGTCTGCAATCCAGCCTCAAGAGCAAGATGGCTTGCAACCCTGCCCATAACCTTGCATATATGCCAATATTTGACATCTGATGCCGCATCTTTCTGAAGATTTTTTATATTTTCGGAAAAGGCCCTTGCCGCAGAATGAAATCCAAAAGAAATGGGACATAAAACCTGTCCATTGATATCTTTTATCTGAATATCACCATCTATGGTCTTTGGAACACCAATAACCTGAATTTTATCATAATAAAATGCCTGTGCCAGAAAAGCAGCATTGGTGTTTGAGTCATCTCCCCCAACTATTATCAATGCGTCAAGATTTAAATTTTTGCAGGTTTCAAGGCATTTTTTTATTTTTTCATCTGTATCTATCTTGGTACGGCCGGTTTTTATCATTGAAAACCCGCCTTTATTTCTATATTTATCTATAATTTCATCATTTATTTCAATATATTTACCTTCAATAATTCCTTCAGGGCCATTCAAAAAACCATAGATTCTGTTTTCAGGATTTGCCTTTTTTGCAAAATCGTAAAGCCCAGCTATAACATTATGCCCACCTGGTGCCGGGCCGCCGGAAAACACAACCCCTATTTTTTTTCTCAAAGATAAATCTATCTCTTTACCATCGGTGCTGTCTGTAAAAGACAAAAAAAGATTATTACATAAATCAGGCAGTAAACTGCGCACTTCAGGATGAATCTTAAATTTCACCGAAGAATCTTCGGAAATAAAAACTTGTTTATTATTAAAAATTTTACAAACCGGTGGTTTATAACTGCTTCTGTTTTCTATCAAACAAGCTGTTTTATCTAACACAATCAACTCCTTTTATTTACTCAGAACAACCCTGTTTCTACCGCTGGATTTTGCCTCATACAATGCCTTGTCAATTCTTGAAAAAAAAGTTTCTGCCCCTTTGTCATTTTCATTAATTTCACCCACTCCAAGGCTTATGGTTAACTTAATATTCTCTTTTTTATAAACAAAGGATATTTCTTCTACAACTGATCTTACTTTTTCTGCAACTCTTTCCGCTCCATCAAGAGTTAATTCGGGGAGAATTATTATAAACTCCTCGCCTCCATATCTTGCAATCAGATCAGATTTTCTAAGCAAGGGCGAGACTTTTCTTATAATCTCAAAAAGACATTTATCTCCGATGTCATGACCATATGTATCATTTATATTCTTAAAATGATCAATATCAAATAATATCATTGAAAATTTTGTTTTATATCGAAAAAATCTTGCTATTTCCTCGTTTATTCTCCTGTTATATGCCCTTCGGTTGTAAGCTCCTGTGAGAGGATCAAGAAGAAGATCTTTTTCCATGCTTACACTTTTAAGTTTTGCTTTTTTTACTTCTTCCTTAAAACCAGCGAGCTTTTTCTCAAGATTATTTATTTTGGTTTCAACATTATCATGATATTTTTTATCCTCTGCTTTTTTCCTGTGAATAACAATCTTCATTGTATTTAATTTTGAAACAACAGCGGATTTAACTTCTTCAAGAGTTTTACTCAAAGAAACATTTTTGTTTAAATCATTTAAATGCTCTTCAAGCAAAGAAGTAAAACTCTTATTTGAATTTATTTTTTCATCTGAATCAGTTATATATGTCTTTAAAAGCTCCCCTTCAACTTCAAGAAGACGCTGCCCTATTTCCTTTATAAAAGATGCAGCCTCTTCCCTCCCGTCATCTACAGACTGAAGATATGAACCAAGTATTTCAAGCATGTTTTTTCTAAGTATAAAAAAGTCATCTGGACTGGAAATATTATTTATACCAGAAGCAAGCGCTGAAAGAGATTTCGCACAGTTTTTATCAACAGAAAGGTTAATCTTTTCAATTATATCCTTATATGTTTCCTTTAAAATTGCAATATAATCATTACCGGATTCAGCAGACTGAGAAAATTTAAACTTATTTAAAAAACCTTTTTTCTCATCGTTTTGCTGTGCAGCGTCCATTTCATATTTCATAACCTTGCTTTTAAGAGATGAAAGCTCTAAATCAAGAACATCAACAGACTGATTTTTCTTTAAAACAGACCTGAACTTTTCAAAATCTTCTTTTACTGAATTTTCTGATGAAGTTTTTGCAAAATCAGACAAAAAAAGAATTGCTCGATTGTAAAATTCTTTTTCTTTATTCTTTCTATAATTTAATTCCTCATAATCTCTGAAAAAAGCTTGTTTCTGAGCTTCCAGTTTCTTATTCTTAGTCATTAACTCATAAAAATCATTGCTTTCTTTCACATCAACAGAATTTTTTCCATAATCACTCAAAAATTCATGAAAAAGAGAATCTGTGGCTAAAAATTCCTTTGAAAGATTTTCTATATTCATATCAAGTTTCTGGCTGAGAATATTTCTTATTGCTTCAATAGCAGCCCTTGCAAAATTGGACGCCGGCTTTGATTTATCCATTTACAAAACCTCAATAATTAAAATTAAATAATTTCTTTACCATATTATTTTTTTATTTTAACAATATTTTTTGTTATTAACAATGACTAACAATAATAATTATAATATTCAAGGATACAAAATGTTTATAGATCTTATAAGAAAAAGAAGAAGTACGAGACTTTTTAAAAACAGAGAAGTTGAAAATGAAAAAATTGAAATATTAAAGGAATCTGTTTTAAGAGCACCATCATCAAGAAGTATAAATCCATGGGAATTTATTTTTATAACAGATAAAAATATACTTGAATCTCTGTCAGACACAAAGCCCCACGGCTCTTCTTTTTTTAAAACAGCTCCCCTTGGTATTGTAGTTATGGCAGACCCTGAAAAATGCGATGTATGGATAGAAGATTGTTCAATAGCTTCCATATATCTCCAGCTTGCAGGAGAAGATATAGGGCTTAAAAGCTGCTGGTGCCAGATAAGAAAAAGAGAAAATAAAAAAAATCTTACAGCAGAAAATTTTTTAAAAAAACAATTAAATATTCCAGATAAATTCAGGGTTCTTTCTATTATTGCAATGGGATATCCAGAAAAAGAAACAAAAGGGCATCAAGCAGATTATGTTACAAACCAGCTTGACAAAATTCACATTAACAAATTTTAAACAACTAAAAATATTGCAACTATTCAGCTAAAAAACTGATAAAAATTCCAAGTTACTGAAAAAAATGCTGTATTTTTATAAAAAAGATCGTATCAAAAATGAGACCCGGAAAGAATACAGCAGTCGTTAAAATTAAAACTCAACCGTTACACAAAATATTTACAGTATAAAAAATATCTTTATATCATATCAACTCATTGCAGAAGTCCCTGAAAATGCTTTCCTGCTCATCAAGAACTTCTTTTAAAATTTCTATATTAGTAAGAGGATTCATCAAAACAGCCCTTAAAACTACAATTTCCTCAGAATCTTCCTTTCTTTTAAGAGCAGTTCTTGAAACAAAACTCTTGCCCTGCTCTCTTTGAGTTCTTTGAATAATAATATTTATATTATTTAGCTTATCCTGTATTTTTTTTCTTTCTTCTCCTGTTTTGGATAAAAGCTTTTGTTTTATTCTTGTAGGGCAATATCTATAGGTAAGAATATTTAGTTTCGGAGAGGTTACAAGCTGAAAATTTTCCCTTTTTCTTATTTCTTCTGCAAATTCAGCAGCAAGCTCTATACCATGGTCAATAAGCATTCCATAGCCTTTTTTACCAAGCAGTTCAAAGGCTCCATGCAAAATAAGTGAATTTGACTCTTTTGACCCTGAAAGAGATTTTATACCAAGATCAACAGATCCCTTTCTTATTATATAATTTGCATGGTATGCTATGGCGTCCATAGCCCTGGGATTTTTAAAAAATACCATTCCGCAGGTCATTGGCATGTAAAACTGTTTATGCCCGTCTATTGTAACAGAGTCAGCAAGATCTATACCATCCAGAAAATGAGCATATTTTTCACTTGTAAGTGTAGGCCCCCCCCATGCGGCATCAACATGAAAATGAATATTATTTTCTTTACATATTGCAGCCATTTCAGAAATCGGGTCTATATGACCTGTTTCTGTAGTTCCTGCAACTCCTACAACTGCAATAATTCTTGTTTCACTATCTCCTGAAAATTCCCTGATCTTTTCTTTCAAGTCCTCTATAAGAATTGTTCCGTCACAATCTGATGCAACCTTGATTATATTTTCATTTCCTATTCCAAGAACACCGCCGGCTTTCCCAAGGGAATAATGACCTCTCTGGGAAACAAGAACAACAGCTCTTTTTTTGCCGTAGGATCTATAAGCTTCAAAAAGACCTTCCCTTTCAATTCCTTCAAAATCATCATAAGGCCCAAAAGCCATGTTTCGTGCAACCCATAAAGCTGTTATATTTGCAGATGTTCCACCCTCTGTAAAACATCCCAGACTGGTATCCACAGACTGAACATTTTTATTGTAAAAATCCTCGTCAAATTTATATATGAGCCTGTGAATCTTGGCTGTTATCTGCCTTTCTATTACAGAAACAACTTTTGAAGTTTCAAGTTTAACCACATTCTGATTCAAGGCTGCAACAAGTGCCTTTAAAAGAATCATAAAAGAGGGTATGGCAGCAGTCATATGACCAACAAAATAAGGCGACGAGACATTTACTGCATGGGGCGCAACCTCATTAATTATTTCTGAAATTACTTCTGTAAGTTTTTTCTCAGGCTTTTCTGAAATTATTGTATCAGTATATGAAAGAGCAAGTTTTTTAAGGTCTATTGCTTCTGTAACACCAAGATGCTCATTTAAAAAATCCTGAAGCCCGAATAAAATCTGACGCATATATACAAAAAGCTTTTCCTGGTCTGCCTTGGTTTCATAACATATAAATTTATGAACCAGTTTTCCCCATTCTGATTCCATACAGCTGTCAATTAGGTCTTTTTCCATGTAATTACTATTCATAAATACTCCGGTAGCAAAATTTGACGTCCCTTAAACAACCAGATAAATAAGCATTAAATCAATAAAAAAACAATATTATATTATTTTTTTCTTTAAAATATAATGCTTCCATAAATTAATCATGGAAACTCCATCAATTTTTATCATCACAATCAGTATGTTAAGATGATCTTTCCAGCATAAAAAATCATGGTATAAAGTGTAATCTCATTCAATTATGAAAAAAACAGCATCCGTAAATGTAAACATTCTCACAGGCACTATAACAATTAATTTACTGAAAAATTTTTTGTATTTAAAAATCAATCCTTATATAAATTTAAAAAAATAAATTTTTTATCTGTCAGGGGGTTGATTTTAAGCATATGCTTATTACTTTTTTATGTATTATGTTTGGTATTTGAAAAATTTTATTAAACAAAAGACAGTTTTTAGAATATAAGCTATTGAATTTTAACAAAAAGGTGTTTATCATGAAAAATATACTCTTTGTTTCACCCAAAGAAAACCGACTCAAGGAAATAGCAAATGTTTTTTTAGAAAAAAAAGAGTATAATCTTTTTTTTGCCGAAACAGGCAAAGAGGTTCTTGAAAAAATGAAAGAAATTTTTTTCACTCTGGCTGTAATAGATGAATCTCTTGACGATTGTTCGGGAATAGAGCTTGCAGAAAACATTATAAAAACGAATGCCATGACAAATACTGCTCTTATAAGCTCAATGCCTGACAGCAAATTTCATGATATTACAGAAGGTCTTGGAGTTCTTATGAAACTTCCAGCCCCTCCTTTAAAAGAAAATGGAATTGAACTTGAAATTTATCTTAAAAAAATTCTTGGTATGTAAACGGTCTTGATTGGCTGTTTTTTTAATAAATTTATAAATTAAAAGGGAGCTTAAGTATGAAAAATGGAAGAATTGCAGTGCCGTCAAATGGAGAAGGCGGACTGGAAGGAATTAGATCAGGTCATTTTGGTCATTGTGATGTTTTTACAATTATTGATGTTGAAGACGGTCAGATAAAAGCAGTTACAGCAGTCCCAAATCAGGAACATTCCCAGGGAGGATGCATGGTTCCTGTTAATCTTCTTGCAGGACACAATGTCAATGCAATTATAGTAGGCGGTATAGGAATGCGTCCATTGATGGGATTCAGACAGTCTGGAATAGAAGTATACCATGACGATCAAAGAGCTGAAATAAAGCCGGTTGTAGAAGATCTTATAGCAGGAAAACTTACTATAATTGCAGAAAACCAGGTTTGCGGTGGTGGCGGCGGACATCACTGACCATAATTTGTGGAGAGATTATGAAAATAGCAATAACTTCAAAAGGAACAGATCTTGATTCGGAAGTTGATCCAAGGTTTGGAAGAGCTTCATATATAATAATAGTTGATACAGACTCTCTTGATTTTGAAATACTTGATAATAATGAAAATAAAAATGCTTTTAAAGGTGCGGGAATAAAAGCAGCTTCAATGATAAGTGAAAAAGGAGTGTCTGCTCTTCTTACAGGCTATTGCGGCCCAAATGCATTTACAACCCTTCAGGCCGCTGAAATAAATGTTGCAAATGATGTTTCAGGAATAGTCAGGGATGCTGTTGCAGCTTTTAATAAAGGCGAATATAAATATTCTGAAAATCCAAATGCCGAAGGACAGTGGACATAAAATTTCAGTAAATAACTTTTTTTAAAAAAAGACCATAGGGAGGAGCTGTCATTCCTGCGGCGGCTCTTTCCTTTTTCCTTATCATTATATCAACATCTTCAGGACTGTATTTACCAAGACCTACCTGAACAAGTGTTCCGGTTATATTCCTTACCATATATCTCAGGAAGCCATTGGCAGTTACTTCTATTGATATATTTCCAGCCCCGTAATCATTAACATTAAGATCTGTAAGATTTCTTATTGTATGTGATCTTGGACTTCCTGAGGCTTCAAAGGATTTAAAATCCTTTTCTCCTATAAAATATTCAGAAGCTTTTTTCATGCTTTCAAGATCAAGCTTTTTCCACAAATGCCAGACATAATCTTTCCCAATAACAGGTCTTATTTCCTTATTTAATATTTTGTATTCATAGATTTTAAATTTTGCAGAAAATCTGGCATGAAAATCAATATCAACCTCTTTGCATTCATGAACAACAACTCCGTCAGGAAGAAGGCAATTTAGTCCCTTCCTAAAAGATAAAGGAGTAATTTTTGTTTCGCATGAAAAACTTGCAGTCTGTGCAAAAGCATGAACGCCTGCATCAGTTCGACCTGAGCCATGAACTTCTATATATTTATTTGTCATAACAGAAAGTGCTTTTTCAATTTCTCCCTGAACAGTCACCTGATCTGGCTGAATCTGCCAGCCATGAAACTTTGTTCCGTCATATTCAAGAACAAGCATAAAATTTTTTTTCAATTAAAAACCCCTTACAACCTGTCAACATTTATGAATGCAAGCATATCCTCCAATTCCTCATCCATAAAATCTTTTATTTTACCCTTATCAAAAACCTCTTTGCATGACCTGCAAAAAAAGAAGGCTTTTGTTCAAGTTTTTTTAAAAATAATTTCATTCCCGCATTGAGGGCATTTTCTGATATTTTTTTTAGTAACCAATCTTTAAAATTCCTTGCTAATATTATATTTAAAAGTAAGATATTTTTTTTAAAAAATTTTATATAGCATTATAATATCAAAAAAAAAAGATGGATTAAATTTATGACAGAACTTAAATGCCCCGGATTCAAAGCTGCCGGAATAAATTGCGGAATAAAAAAAAACAATGAACTTGACTTAGGTCTTATACTCAGTGAATCAAGCTGCAATGCAGCTGCTGTTTTTACAAAGAATAAAGTAGCTGCCGCACCTGTAATTTTATCAAAAAAAAATATAGAATCAGGTAAATGCAGAGCTGTAATAGTAAACAGTGGGAATGCAAATTGTGCTACTGGTGAAAACGGGCTTTCAAATTCAGTTAAAACCGTAGAAAAAATCAGCGAAATCTTTAATCTGCCTGTAAGTGAAATCCAGATAGCTTCAACAGGTGTAATTGGAGTAGAACTTCCTGTAAAAAAAATTACAGACAATATTTCTTCTCTTAAATCAAATCTTAAAGATGATTTTACAGATTTCAACAAAGCCATTATGACTACTGATAAATTTATGAAAAATATCTCTCTTTCTGACAAAATAGACAATAAGGAGGTTCATCTTCTTGCAATTGCAAAAGGTGCTGGAATGATAAGGCCTGATATGGCAACAATGCTTTGTTATGTCGTGACAGACGCTGAAATTGACAGCCTGACCATAAAGGAAATGCTCAGATCCTGTGTAAATTCAAGTTTCAATAAAATAAGTGTTGATGGAGATACAAGTACAAATGATACTGTTTTAATGATGGCAGGAGGAAAATCAGGTGTTAAAATTAACAGTCAGGAAAAAATAAAAAAATTTAAAAGTCTTCTTGAAAAGGCCCTTGTATTTCTTTCAAAAGAAATTGTAAGGGACGGGGAAGGTTCAACCAAGGTTGTTACTATAAAGGCTGTAAATGCAAAAACAAAAAAAGATGCCTCAAAAATAGTAAATGTAATAGCCCATTCAATGCTTGTAAAAACCGCTTTATTTGGTGAAGATCCAAACTGGGGGCGTATAATTGCAGCCGCAGGTAGATCAGGTGCTGATTTTGATCCATATGAGACAGATATTTTTTTTGATAATATCTGTCTTATGAAAAAAGGTTCCACATCAGGTTCACAAGCAGAAGAAAAAGTCCATGAAATAATGACAAAAGATCATTATGAAATTATTGTGGACTTAAACCTTGGAAAATTTTCAGATTATATAATAACCAGTGATCTTTCATATGAATACATTAAAATAAACGCTGATTACAGAACATGATTGAAAAAAGAGTAAGAATACAGAAATTTATATCAGAATCAGGATATTGTTCAAGGAGAAAAGCTGAAGAGCTTATTTCAAAAGGACAGGTAAAAGTTAATTCTGTTATTATTAAGGAATTCGGCATAAAAATTGATCCTTTTAAAGACGTTATTGAGATAAAAAATAAAAGGCTTTCCTATGGTGAAAAAAAAGTTTATATAGCTTTGAATAAGCCTCCGGGTTATGTTTCAAGCTGTCATCACCGTGGTAAAAAAATTATTCTTGATCTTGTCAGTATAAGGGAAAGGGTTTATCCTGCAGGACGACTTGATATGCAGTCAAGGGGACTTATTCTTCTTACAAATGATGGAAAACTTCATCACACCCTTTCCCACCCCTCTTTTAATCATGAAAAAGAGTATATTGTAAGAACTGATATTCCATTAACCAATGCAGAAATAAAAAGGCTTGAAAATGGAATAATAATTGATGGGAAAAAAACCAGAAAAGCTGTCATAAAAAAAAAAGGAAAAGCTCTTTATCTTTTTATTATCAAGGAAGGAAGAAACAGACAAATCAGAAAAATGATCAGTTCCTTGAATAAAAAAATTCTTGATCTGAAAAGAACCAGAATTTCTTCAATAAAACTTGAAGGCTTAAAAGAAGGAACATGGAGATATCTCAACAAAAATGAGATTTCATTACTTAAAAAAAATACAAAATCAAAAAACATTCATGATTAAAAAAATATTTTATTTTTTTTCATATGATTTAAGGATGTTAAGAGCCTTTCTCAAGTGTTTTTTTCTTGCTTTATGAGACATAAATTTTCTTGCTTCATGAATTTTTCCTGCTCTACAAGCACAATATGTAAACAATAAGGACGTTTTTTTCATCCTTTTCATCTCTTTTGTTAATTCCATTGATTTTAAAACAGATGCATATGCATTTTCAAAATTTTCAGTTTCATAAAGAATTATTCCCTTAAGTTTCCAGAATTCACCATTTTCAGGGTATTCCTCCAAAGCTTGTTCAGTGGCTTTTAAAGCTTCATTAAATTGTTTTGCTTCAATAAGGGAAGAAAGATATGCTTTTAAAATCTTAGGATCATTTTTTTTAGAGAGAGCTTTTTTATAAAAGGGAGCAGCCTTGAATGGTGCATTTAAAGCTCTGTAAAGATCTCCTGTCAATCTGTCTTCCTTTGCACTTGTTTCATTGGCCATTGAATATATTGTAAGATATTTTACACCTTTCTTATAATCATTAAGAGAAAGAGCTGTATTGGCCGCAAGCTTTAAAATATATGGTTCTTCTTTTTTTAAAAGTGCCCGGTCAAGTCTTTTTAGAACCTGCCTTCCTTTTTTAAGAGATATACCAATAGAAGTATATGCTGTAAGGTATTGTTGTGAAAAATGAGACCGGGTTATCTTATCAAGAATTTTAAAAGCTTTTTTTGACTGCTTGCTTTGATTATATGCAAGTGCTGCGGCAAAAATAATATCGGTATCCTTCTCTTTTGAAAGATAATATGCTTTTTCAAGATAATCAGCAGCTTTTGCGTATTCTTGTAAATCAAATAAAATTTTTCCAGCATTCTGCCATGCCTCAAGAAATTCAGGGCATAATTTACAGGCTTTTTCAAAAGCCTTCAAAGACTTCTTGTCGTCTTTTTTTTCAACATATAGTTGTCCAAGAAAATATTCCAGATAATGATGATCTTTATTTCTTTTGTTATCAACATATTTTCTTAATACTTTAATTGCCTTATCTAATTGATCTTTCTGTTCTAAGGCCTTTGCCTCTTCAAGTACAAAAATACCTTTATTTGAAAGTTTTTCTGATTTACAGTCCGCTGCATGAGATGCTAACGGCATAATAAGATAAAATAAAAGAATCAAAAAAAACATTAAAACTGATTTTTCCATTTTATTCATCGTTATTCATCCTCCAGATCAAATACTATTTTAGTTGTTACACGTGTACGGACATGTTGGCCCCCTAACTCTCCTGGAGCATATTCCCATGATGAAACCGCATCAAGAACACTTTTATCAAATATTTTCTCAGGAACTGCCTTCAGTATTTTTATATTGGAAACCTTACCATTTTGATCAACTATAAAACTTATAGAGACTTCTCCCTCTATACCCAGACGTTTAGCTCTATATGGATAAACTGGATTTCTTTTAAATTTCTGAACAGGAGCAATGTCAAGATTATTCATATCAAAAACCTTACTGCTGTCAAACTGAGGAGTAACTTCCCCAACCGGCTGCATAGCAGGTATTGAAAAATTAGATCCTTTTATATTAGGATTAAGCTCTACATCAGGTAAATCCATGTTTAAATCCATTGTCTCGGATAAAAACTGCTTGGTTTTATGCTTTATTATCTTTTTTTCTTTTTTTTGGATTTCTTCTTTTTTCTTCTCAATTATTTTTTTCTTAACAGGAGTGGAAGGCTTGAAATCAGCTATTTCTACACTTCTGTAAAAAGTTTTTTCTTCTGTTTCAGATGAAAACCTTATTAATTGAGTAAGAGCAACAATAATCAAAATATTTGCAAAAAATGAAAGAATAAATCCAACAGGGAAAAATTTTTTATAAACTGGAGACTCCATTTTACTGTCCACTACTTTTTGACGCAGCAATACTGATTTTCTCAGCACCTGCAAGTTTACACTCATCCATCACATTAATGACCTTGCCTGTATGACTTATTTTATCTGCAACTATTATTACCTGTGCCCCGGGATTCTCAACAAGAGATCTTGTTACAAGAGCCCTTATACTTCTTATATCAATGGGCTTTCTGTCGAAAAAAACACCGCCATCCTTTGTAACGGCAATCATAATATTACCCTTTTCAGATACTGTTGCAGTAGCAGCCGAAGGTCTTTCAACATCAACCCCTGTTTCTTTAACAAAACTGGTTGTAACCATAAAAAAAATCAAAAGAAGAAAAACCAGATCTATCAACGGCGAAATATTTATTTCTGCATCTTTTCTGTTGCTTCTTAAAGAGCCTCTTACATTTATCATTTTATCATCCTTTTTATCATCATACCTGTTTCATTCAGGGAATCTTTTACTTTTTTTGATTTTCTGGCTATGAAAACGGACATAAACATTCCCGGGATTGCAACAAGAAGACCTGCCTGGGTGGTTACAAGGGCCTCTGATATTCCTGCTGCCATAGCTCTTGGATTCCCTGTCCCAAAAAATGTTATAACATCAAAGGTTTCTATCATCCCTGTCACTGTACCCAAAAGACCAAAAAGCGGAGAAATTGCTGCAAGAGTGGTGATAACCGCAATATTTTTATCAAGATAGTATCCTGCCTTTATTACAGCTTCATCAATAAACCTTGAATCTATACCATAAGAACCAGTTTTATTCTTAAAAAATTGTCTTAACACAAAAGCTCTCAAACCTCTATTTTCATCAGAAATATGGCCCTTTGATAATAAATCTTTTATATCCTGAATATAAATATCTTTTCTGGTTATTGAATTAAACCAAAGAAGCCTCTCAAAAATCAATGCCCACATCAAAACAGAGGTAATAATAATTGGATAGATTACAAAGCCACCCTTCATGAAATAGTCTGAGATAAGATTGAAAAATCCCATTAACCAAGACTCCTGTCTCTTAATATTATATTGGTCAATGCAATAGCCTTTTCTTCCATATCTCCAATAACATACTCAACTCTTCTGCTTAGAGATGTATGAAGAAGCATTATTGGAATGGCGACAGTAAGACCAAGCATGGTGGTAACAAGTGCTGTTGAAATTCCACCGGACATCATCCTGGGATCTCCTGTTCCATAAACTGTTATAACCTGGAAAGTGTTTATCATACCGGTAACTGTACCAAGGAGACCAATAAGAGGTGCTATGGCACCAAGAATATTTAAAAACGGGAGAAATCTGTCAAGTTTTGGTAATTCCTTTAAAATTGATTCCTGGAGAATACTTTCCATTGTTTCACGCTCTTCTTTTCTTGCATTCAGACCTGCACGCAAAACATTATAAACGGGAACATTAACAGATTTGCCAACTATACGTTCACATTCTTCCCAGTTACCAGAAGCAGCAAGTTCATTAACTTTACCCATTACAACATCTGTATTTCTATGAACTTTTCTTAAGAATAAGAATCTTTCTATACCAATGATTATGGCTATAAGACCTATTGCAAGAATCGGCCATGCAAGAATTCCACCTTTTTTTACTTTTTCAAAGGCTGTCTGACTATGGGCAATCTTTGCAAAAGCTCCCCCTCCTGAAATATCAACATAAACATCATCAGAATCTCCATTGAAATAATTCTTTAAATTCTTTCTTACAAAGTATGAAGGCTCTTTTGATAAAGTATAAAAATTATTGGTTTTATCACTATATCCCAGAAAACCATTTTCATAAAAAGAGGTAAAGCCTCCTATTGTAAGGATATCGGTGGTTTCAACCCCTCCATTATTGTTTATATAATTACCTTTCTTAATAAAAACATGCCCTGAAAAATCTGTTTCCTCCAGAAAAAGATTTGCCATTAATTTTATATCATCAATTCCAGGAAACCTTTTCTTATCAAGAACAGGCTGTACAAGAGAAGGGCGTTTTTTATCAAAAGCTGTATTAACAGATTTTTTAAGAATTATTTCAAGCTCCTTTGCAAAAACCCTCACAGATCCGGCAAGCTCATCCATATTTGATTTTGATTTGCTTTCCTCTTCCATAAGTTTTTCATTCAATGCTTTTAATTCCTCAATACCTTTCTGCAACCTTTTATACTCAGCTTTTGAAGCAGCATTTTTCGCTTTAAGATTGTTTATCTGAAGCGTAAGAGTTGTTTTATCCTTAAATATTTTATTTTTTGTCTCTTTCTGCCTTTTCAAAGTCTCCTGAAACTCTTTTTCAGCAAGGATTGAAACTTCTCTCATATCTTTTGAATAAGCAAGATTAGAAACAATAAAAACAGTAAAAATAATCATCAAAATAATTTTTTTCATCTCTTAATCCTTCCAAATGGCAGCTTTACAAGTTCTGCAGGCCTTTCTCCCTTAACTACCAAAATTCCTTTATCAATATCTTTTTTCATCTTGGATGAAACTTCTGCCCATTTCTTTTCATGAGGATTATATTTACCACCTATTTTTTTATCAGGACTTAAAAAGAATAAGGAAACCCTCCCTATCCTTAAAATATCCACATTTTTCTCCTCATTACCAAGATCAATTTCAGTATTATAGACTTCTATTGTCCGACCAAAATTTACTTCAGACTTCAATAATTCAAAAACACGCCTGAATTTATCTCCCGGACTTGACTCCTCAAGAAGTATCTCATCTCTTACCTTATCAATTTTTGCCAGCCTTTCCTCTTTGTGAAAAGGCAGGTCATTTTTGACAAAGAATTCAAGTTTTTTAATAATACCCTGCAAAAACGAGTTCAGTTCGGATTCTATCCTTACAACTTCTTTCTGCTTCCTCAGAAATTCATCTCTGATTTTTTCTTCATTTGCATATCTTTTTTTCAGAATTTTAATTCTTTCTGTCAAGACTTCATCTATTAACGCCAGGTTTCCATATTGATATTTTAAATCTTTTTTTTCGCTATCCCATTTCTCAGCAAGCTTCTGGGTTTCAATCTCCTTGTTTATTGAACCAGAAACTTTCTTCCCAATTTTTTCCATGTCTTGGGCAGAGCAGATTAATGGAAAAAAGAAAAAACATAAAACAATACCAACATATCTTTTTTTTAATGATAACAAGCTTTCCTCCATATTTTTTATATATTTGCTTTATTTTTTTTTACTCTTAGCTTTTAAATTTATAGATGTCAATACATATATTAGCATAATCTATTTTTTTTCAAAGCAATAACCAGAAGTCAGCCAGACTTTTTTAAAAAAACTTATAATATCAATAAGATAGTTAAAATTAATAACGTATAATTTTTTTATTGTATTTTTCGTTATAAAGACAGATAAGTCCAAAGGCTTTTAAAAAATCGTCAATTTCATCAAAACAATTTTCAGAAACAGATATTTCAAGAAGCTCCTCAACCTTCTGTAAAGATTTAAATTTTACACAATCAAACCTTTTTTCGCTAAAAACAGAGTTCAGCGAATTAAAAAAATCAGAGTAATCAATATCTGAAAAAGCTAACTTGTTGTTTTTATTAAAATTTATTACAGAATAGGAAATTCTGAGCTTATCAAGAAGTTGAGATACCAGATTGACATTATTGATAATAAAATAAGGTCTGGTAATTACTTTTCGGGCAGGTCTCCCAGACTGACTGAATTTTTTCTTCAAAATCATAAAGTCAGGATTAAGATATATTTCTTTAATACATGATTCCAGCTCTTCTATGGAAGGGGAGATAATTTTTTTAAAAAAGCAGGGTTCATAAACCCTTTTTGCTGTTTTTCTATGCATAAAGGATACAAAAATCAGATAATTGCCGTTTTCTGAATAAATGCCTGTATAATACATTTTACCCTTCCAATTTTTATGTCATATAAAAATGCCTTCTGATTTTTTTTTTATTATATTATCTTTAAATGCATTTGAAAACAAAGTTTCTACAGCTCTTTGGCCTTCTTCCTCAAGATTTAGTGAAAATTTGTTAACATAAAGCCCTATATGCCGGGCTATAACTTTTTCTTCCATTTCCTGGGCATATTCTTTTATAAAGGATTTTGAGTCTTCAGGCTTTTCAAATGCATGTGCAATACTTTCTGAAAGTTTTTTTTCAATATTTTTTATCAGATTTTTACCAAGACTTCTTTTTGCAGCAATGCCTCCAAGGGGAATTGGCAGATTAAAAGATTCCTCCCACCATTGGCCTAAATCAATACAGGAAACAAGCCCATAATTCTTATATGTAAACCTTCCTTCATGAATAATTACACCAAAATCCGTTTTTTTGTTTTTAACACTTTCCATAATCTCATAAAAAGGCATGGAAACAAAATTTAAATCATTGCCTCCATATAATCCTGCTAAAAGAGCTGCAGTTGTATTTATTCCCGGAATTGCAATCCTGCTCTCATGAAATTTATCAAAATCACTTTTTTCCCGGGCAACTATAATTGGGCCGCAGCCTCTACCAAGAGCAGCACCAGATTTTAACAAAACATAATCATCCATAAGATTAAAAAAGGCTGAAAATGAAATTTTTGTAATATCATATTTCTTTAAGGCCGCAGCCTTATTCAGCTCTTCAATATCTGAAAGTTCAGTTATAAAATTATATTTTGTTTCAATAATGCCTTTAATCAGAGCATGAAACATAAAAGTATCATTTGGACATGTTGAAATTCCAAGCTTGATATTTTTTTTAATCATAAAAGACTTTCCATTTCTATAAACACAGGTTTTACCAAAGAAGAAATTAATTTATGCTTTAATAAAAATTTGTAAAAAAGTTTAAGACCTTCCTGTTTTTCTTCATCAAAATCATATTCTATGGTTTTAAAATATCTGTTCATAAATTCCTTATCAACGTTTTTTTCTTTTGACGAAAAATCCAGGATATTTCTTTTATCTGAAAGATTCCTTTTTTTATTTTCAATAAGAGCCTTTATTATGGCATTTATGCTTTTAAAACTTTGTTTATATGCCTCTTTTCTTACAGCCCATAAACCAAAAACAAAAGGAAGACCTGTAAGTTGAAACCACATGGTTCCAAGGTCATAAACATAATTATATTTTTCTTCCCAGCTGCCAAATAAAGCATTGTCACCAATTATAAGAGCCCCATCATAATCACTCTTTGAACTTTCCAAAAAATTACCTGGAAAAAAGTCAGGATAAATATTTTTTTCAAAAAACAATATCTTTATTAATGAAGCAGCACTTGCAGATTCACTGGTAAGAAGAATTTTTTTTCTGTCCAGTTCTTCAAAACTATAATTACTTGCAAGAAGAACACTTATAACACTTTTACTGCATCCTATACAAATATCAGGCACCACCAGCCATCTGTCATGATGAACTGCATATGAAAAAGCAGACACAGGACTTATATCAACCTCACCTTTTTCCATGGCAAGATTAAGTGAAGACGGCACTCCCTGTGTAATGGAGCACAAATTTTCAGGCAATAATTCTCCAAGATTATAATATGCCGGCAGCACATTTATATAATTAAATTTTCCAAGCCTTATTTTATTTTTCATATTATTCTTCTTCTGCTTCCAGACTCACAAAAAATTATTGAATCAAAAATATTTACATCCTCTGTATCAATATAAAAAATCTCTGCCTTTTTACCTTCACTTATCGAACCGGCAAAAGATTCCAGACCAAGAGCTGTTGCACCATTTATTGTTGCCATCCTTAAAATATCAGCAGGATCAAGCCATGGATATTTATTATATATAAATTTCATTTCATCAAAAATATCAATGGAATCACAGCTTGCAAGACTGTCTGTTCCTATTGCCACATTTATATTTTTTTCAAGAATTTTTTTAATTTCAGGAAGCCTGCCATGAAGATTTTTGTTACTTCTTGGGCATATACAAATATTTACACCTTTTTTTTCAATTATATCAAGATCCTCAGATTCAAGATAAAGAAGGTGTACAAGCATGGTTTTATTGTCTAAAATTCCAATTTTATCAAGATATTGAACTCCAGTAGCAGCAGGCAGAGGCCAGCTTTTAAAAAAAATATCTCTTGACTCAAGAAACTTTTCCCAATTTTTATTTTTTCCCCTTATAAAATCAATTTCATCAGAAGATTCCATGCAATGAATTGAAAAAGGAAGATTTTTTTCAGAGGTAATTTCCTTGGTTTTTTTAATTAATTCAGGTGAACTTGTATGAGGTGCATGCGCTGCAAAAGATATCTTGCTCTTTAATTCCACATCACCAAATTGTGGTTTATTGCCCAGTTCTTCATAAAAAAAATACCCTGAAATGTCCGAATCAAGAAAAATATCACGCAAAGCTCCTGTAGAAGATATATCTCCAATCAATGAAGTTCCTGATTCATAGATTTTTTCAAGTTCCAGCTTTGCTGTTTCTTTTATAATTGAAAGAGGTGTATTCTTTCTTTTTGTAATGAGTTGTAAAACCCAGCTTTGAAATCCGCCGGAATAATCAAGGGTATTTTTTAAAAAGGAAAGTTCAAGATGGGTATGACAATTTACAAAACCCGGGACTATGATTCCGCTTCCATGATCTATCACCTCACAGCCTGAATCAATATCCTTTGATTTTACTATATGACTGATTATATTGTCTTTAACACCTATTGCATAATCAGTTGCTATACTAAAATTCCCATCCAGAATACAGCCGGCTTTGTGGTAAATCATTTTTGGCTCTCATTATTTAAAAATAATCAGCAGAGTATTTTATAATTATATATTTATAAAACTATTTTTAAAATAAAAGACTAAATATATGAAACTATAATTTTTTCAATCTGTTATAAAAACAATCTCTTTGCCAGGCTTCAAATCCAGCCGTTTTTACAAGCCTTATCATATCTTCAAGGGGCATTTTAAAATCTACATCAGCAGCCCTTACCACATTTTCCTCTATCATTGTACTGCCAAGATCATTTGCTCCAAAAAAAAGGGCTGTCTGTGCAATTTTAGCCCCCTGAGTAACCCATGAAGCCTGAAGATTATCAAAATTATCAAGGACTATTCTTCCAAGGGCAAGAACTTTAAGATATTGTGCTGCTGTTGCACCACTTGATTTCAATGATGTATTTGCAGGCTGAAAAGTCCATGGAATAAAGGCAGTAAAACCCGAAGTCCTGTCCTGAAGCTCTCTAAGTCTTATCATATGCTCAATTATATGCTCTTTTTTTTCAATATGCCCAAACATCATGGTAGCAGTTGTCCTTAAACCAAGCAAGTGTGCTTTTTCCATAACATCCAGCCATTTATCGGCATTACATTTCTCTGGAGATATTTTTTTTCTTACTTCATTGACAAGAATTTCTGCACCGCCTCCAGGAATTGAACCAAGACCTGCATTTATAAGTTCTTTCAATACATCAGAAACAGCCATTTTTTCCATTTCTGCAATATATGAAATTTCAGGGGGTGAAAAACCGTGAATATGAATGTCAAAATTTGATTTTATATAGGAAAGAAGAGATATATAATCCTCAATTCTCTTATCAGGGTGCATTCCTCCCTGCAAAAGAATCTGTGTTCCACCAAGAGCTATTGTTTCCTCAATTTTAAGAGAAAGCTCACCTTCATTTATCCAGTAACCTCCCTCTGCTCCGGGTTTTTTATAAAAAGCACAGAACCTGCACCCTGAAATACATATATTTGTATAGTTTATATTTCTATCTATAACAAAGGTTATTATATTGTCTTTATGCTTTTGTGTTTTTATAAAATTTGCACAGGTTCCAAGACTTAAAAGATCCGCATTGTCATAAAGATATAAAGCCTCATCAGCAGAAATTCTTTCATTATTTCTGGCTTTTTCCAAAATACTTTCAGTCATAACACCCTACTCCACTTCATTATAGAAAGCATCACGTTCAACAGCCTTCAAACCGGCATTTTCAATAAGATTTATCATTGTTTCCTTTGCGTGACCTACGGCAGATTCTGCTCCGGCAGAATGTGTTATTTTTTCTTCAAGAATGGTTCCATCAAGGTCATCTGCACCGAAATGAAGAGCTGTCTGTGCTAGCTTTTCTCCAAGCATCACCCAGTATGCTTTTATATGTGGTATATTATCAAGCATTAATCTTGCCACAATAATATTTTTTAAATCTTCAAAAGCTGTAGTTTCCCTGATATGGGAAAGCTTTGTATTTTTTGAATGAAAGGCAAGGGGAATAAAAGCTGTAAAACCATTTGTCCTGTCCTGTAATTGTCTCAAATATATAAAATGATTTAATTTTTCCTCAACAGTTTCTATATGTCCATACAACATGGTACAATTTGTTGGAATTTTGGAGTTATGAACCTTTTCTATTATCTCAAGCCATCTGTCCTTATTTATTTTTCGTGGGAAAAGTTTTTTTCTGACTCTGTCACTCAAAACCTCCGCCCCGCCTCCGGGCATCATTTCAAGTCCATTTTCTGCAAGATCTTTTACTACATCCTCAACAGACATTGACGAAATTTTTGAGAGATGATCTATTTCAACAGCAGTAAAAGCTTTTATAGTAACATCTGGTCTTGCTTTTTTTATGGTTTTCAAAAGATCTATATAATAATTGTATGGAAGACTCTCATTAAGCCCTCCAACCATATGAATCTCCCTTACAGGCTCATCTATTCTTTTCATTATTTCATCATATACATCTTCCATTGTATACTGATAGGACCCATTTGAACAATAATCCTTTGCATAGGCACAAAAAAGACATTTGTTCCTGCAAATATTTGTATAATTCAAATGCTGATTATAAATAAAAAAAGAGCTGTCTCCATGAAGCTTTTTTCTTTTAAATCCGGCAATCTGACCTGCTCCCATGAGATCAGTGGTTTCATAAAGGATTCTGCCGTCTTCAAAATCAAGCCTGATATTGTTTTTGACCTTATCAAAAATTCTTGTTAACCGACTGTCTAAAAATACCCCGTCCATTATAAATCCTGACTAAATATTAAAAAGTAACAACAAATTATGACCAAAGGGTCATCCTTGTCAATATTTATCATTTTTTATTTTGACGGCTTAATCTTATAAATCAATACAAACTGTATTGAGATTTAAACAGCTCAGCCGGGTCTCCCGCCCCCTCCACATGAAGGTGCTGCAAAACCACCTCTTCCTGTTGGGATACCATCAGGTCTTATAGCACCGGCAGACATGAGTTTCTTCACATTGGAACCATCGCATTTTTTACATTTGACCTCTTTTTCCTCATTTTCATTAAAAATTATTTCTTCAAAAACATCATTGCAGTCTCTGCATATAAATTCAAATATCGGCATAATTGCTCCATTAAATTAAGTTATAAACAAATGTAAAATAAACAGCTATTTAAAAAAATCAATCATTAATACAAAACATAAACAAATTAATTCATTGCTGTAATGTCTTACTTATATTAAATTGGTTTCAATTTTGATTACAATAAAAAAATACCGGATATAAAATGGCAGTATATGAATACAAAGCCCTTACAAAATCAGGCAAGAATAAAAAAGGTATAATAGACGCAGACAGCGAAGAAACAGCAAAATCAAAACTCAGGGAAAAAAATTTCTATCCTGTTTCCTTAAATAAAATAAAGACTTCTTCAACTACCGGAAAATCAAAAAATTTTTTAAAAAAAAAGATTAAATCAAAAGAAATTGCTCTTGCCACAAGACAGATTTCAACTCTTTTATCAGCAAGATTTCATCTTGTAGCAGCTCTTGAAGCAGTTGTAAGCCAGATTAAGTCGGAATCTTTAAAAAGAATCCTTACAACAATTAAAGATGATGTTGAATCCGGTAAAAGTTTTGCAGAAGCCCTTTCAAATTATCCCGAGACATTTACTTCTGTATATATAAATATGATAAAAGCTGCTGAAGCTGCCGGAACTCTTGAAATTGTCATGGAAAAAATTGCTGACATGATGGAAAATTCTGAAAAAAGAAAAGCAAAAATTCAGGCCGCACTGGCATATCCTGTTCTTATGATGTTTTTTGGAATAATTGTTCTTATAATACTTATGACAATGATAGTTCCCAAAATAGTTGCAATTTTTTCAGATATGAATCAGCAGCTTCCTGCAATAACAATCATGCTTATAAAAATAAGCGATTTTTTAAAAAATTTCTGGTGGCTCATGGCTGTTATAATTTTAATTATTCCATGGATTACTCGATATCTTTTTAAAAATGAAAAAACCGGTTATTTTATGGATTCAATGATAATAAAACTTCCTGTTTTTGGCGATCTTAAAAAAAAAATGATAACTGCCAGATTTGCAAGGATTTTATCTTCACTTGTAAAATATGATGTACCAATACTTAATTCTTTGAATATTGTTATAAATATTGTAGAAAACAGAATATTTAAAAACGCCCTTAAAATTGCCAGAAAAGGAGTTGAACAGGGAGACGGCCTGGCATATTCCATTGCAAAGGAAAAAATTTTTCCAGATATAACAACCCAGATGATTTCTGTAGGTGAAAAAAGCGGCAATCTTGAAGAAATGCTTTCAAAAATTGCAGATATTTACGAAAATGAAACAGAAAACATGATAGTAACCCTTACATCTCTTCTTGAACCTCTAATTATTATATTTATGGCAGTTGTAATAGGATTTATTGTCTTTTCAATATGTATTCCAATTTTTACAATGAATCAGCTTATCGGTTAAAAACAAATTCTTCTCATCAGGGATATTTTTATTATGAAAGAAATTTATGAAAATATATATATTATAACTGAAAGATCCAGATGGAAAATGCTTAAAGCTCCTGCCAACATATATATTATTGCTTCAAAAAAAGGTATTATTTTTGAAGGGGGATACGGGACATTAGCTGATATAAGATTTTTCAGAAAGGAATATATTAAAGTCCTCGATGCTATAAAAAAGAAAAAAACCGCGTTCAAGGCACAATATCTTATTCCAAGCCATTCACACGGAGATCATTTTGCAGGTCTCTGCGGCATAAGAAAGTTTACAGGTGCAAAAGTCTGCCTAACTTCAAAAATGGCTGAGGTTATTTCATCAGGCAGCAACCTCATAAAACAGCACAGAATTTCCAATTCTCCGGTAAGAATACTCTGGAAAGAAGAAAGAACAAAGGCTGCCGGGAGATGGGATCTTTTTTTCCCCCATTTGTTTGGCCTCAAATTTTTAAATAACCCTGACATTATAATAAAAGAAAATGATTATATAGATGACGGAGAAAGAATATGGAGGGTTATGCCTGTAAAAGGTCATTGTGATGATCATATAGCTCTTTTTGATGATAAATCTGGCATTTTACTTTCAGGAGACAATGTTATTCAAAATCTTATAACATGGCTTGGTCCTCCAAGATCTGATCTCGAAGACTATTGTTCCACATTAAAAAAAATAAGGGCATTAAAAAATCTTAAAATCATACTGCCTGCACATGGAAAACCTCTCACAAAACCCATTGAAAGAATTGATGAAATTCTTAATCATAGAAGAAAAAAAACAATGCTTGTAATTGACATCATTGCATCAAGAGAAAAAAAAGGAATACATTTCAAAGAATTAAGAGACATTATTTATCCACATGGAACAAATATGTGGCTAAAAAGCAGCGGAGAAGGCTGGATTTTATCAACAATTGAATTTCTCATGAAAAAAAGAATGATTTTTTTAAAAAAAACAAAGGATAAAACAAAGATAATGCCCACAGACAAAATATTTTCAAAAAATTATTTAAACCAAATCATTCATAAACTTACAGATTCTGAAAAAGAGGATAAAATTTGCCGATAGCTTAATAAATCAACTGCAATTTTCAGATATAATACTGTTTCTGAAATAAAGAAAAATATCTATTGCAACAAGAAGGGTGTTTAAAATATAAAGCCATATAACCGGATCATAATTATAGAAATATTTATGAATTATTCCAGAAAAATAACCTGTAAATATAATAACCATAAAAGCAAGGCTTTTTCCTGAGTTGCTTCTTGATACATAAGATTTATATATACTTGCAGGCCAGGCACTACCAAAACATATCAACATCAAAATTTCAAAAAAACTCATATTTACCCACTCAATAAAATAATTAAAGAAATTTACTAATCATAAACAAAATCATATAATATGGTTTTTATACACCTGTTTATAATAAAAGCAATGGGAGTCTTTTTATAAAACAGCGTTAGAAAATATTTAATATCTCAAGGGAAAATATGCCTGCAAATTATTTTTTTTATAGATTTATAATTACATTTGTTGCTGAATTTCTTATAAAAGCTGCACAAATTGCAGATATTTTTATTAAAAACAAATTTTCAGATTTTTTTTTAAAAAGATCCGGCAGAAAAATTATTTCTTCTCAAACATCTTCAAAAAAAATCTGGTTTTTTGCTTCTTCAGTTGGAGAAGCTTCTGTTTGTGAAATATTAATAAACCAACTTACAAAATCAAAAAAAAATCTGGCTTTTCACGTAAGCATCATGACAGATTCAGGCCTGGAAACTGCAAAAAAGAATCTTTCCCACATAGCAGATCTCTCTTATTCTCCCATAGACAGCGTTTTTAGTATCAGAAAGGCTCTGGATTCAATACAACCAGATATTCTCTGTCTTATAGAAACAGAAATATGGCCCAATTTAATTTGTGAAACAGGTAAAAAAAATATTCCTATTCTAATCTTGAATGCCAGAATCTCAAACAAAACAATTTCATCCTATATGAAAATAAAACATCTTTTAAATCATGTATTTAAATACATAAAAGAATTTAATGCGGCATCAGAACTGGACAAAAATAATCTTTTAAAACTTGGAGTAGATAGAAAAAAAATTCAGGTTTCAGGAAATGCAAAATATGACTTTGAAATCAAACAGGAAGTTATTTCTAAAACAAAAAATATATATATGGATATATTCGGATTTAAAAAAAACGACAAAATTTTGGTCTGCGGAAGTACAAGATCTGGAGAAGAAGAAATTATAATCAAAGCATTTCTTAATCTTAAAAAACAAATTAAAAGTCTGAAACTTATCCTGGTTCCAAGACATCTCCAAAGGATTGAAGAAATAACAAAAATTTTTAATGAACTTGGATGTGATTTTTCTTTAAGAACAGAACTTAAGAATAAACAAGATGCTGTTTTATGTAACACAATGGGAGAGCTTAAAAATATTTATACAATCGCAGATCTTGTTTTTATAGGCGGCAGCATGAAAAATTTTGGAGGTCAGAATCTTCTTGAACCAGCCTCACTTTCAAAACCATTAATTTTTGGTAAATATATGGAGCATTTCAAGGAAATATCAGAGCTTATAAAAAATAACAAGGGCGGCTTTGAAGTCAATGAATCCAATTTTGAAAAAACAGCACTGAGTCTTCTTAAAAATAATGATTTTGCAAAAACAACAGGACAAAATGCTTTTTTTGCAATGTCTGAAAACAAAGGTGCTGCAAAAGGTCAAATTTCTACAATAATTAAATACCTTGATTTTTAATAAGCTTTTCAGGTATGGATGTTTACCCTGTTTTTTCTTTATTTTAAAATAATGAATGCATTATGGAGACCTGATGAAAAAAGAATGTATTAAACTGGCAGAGTCTTATGCTCTTGAATTAAATAATTTTCTTGAAAATAAAAATCAAGCTCCAAAAGAGTTCCTGAATTCAGCTTTCAGAAAATATGTATGCCCTGTTGCCATAGAACCAAAATTTGGCGGTATTGGTGGAAATTTTAGTGATATTTATATTTTTAACAAGATTACAGCAGAAAAAACAGGAAATACTGGTGCGGCTCTTACAGGCCTCATATCACAAATTGTCTTAAAAATAATTGACAGATACGGTTCAGAAAATTTGAAAAAAAATATTTTTACCCAAGCTCTTGAAAAAGGAACAATTTTTTCTTTTGCTGTTTCAGAACCAAAAACAGGGCCTCACCCCAAACATATGAAAACAACTGCCCTTAAAAAAAATAATAAATATATTCTAAAAGGAATAAAAACCTTTATAACAAACGGGCCTGTATGTGATTACAGTCTTGTAACTGCAATAACAAGAGAAGATAAAAAAAAATATTACTCCATACTTATTGCCCCTTCAAATCATCCTGATATTACCTCAGAACATATTGAAAACCTTCCTTTTTTCAAGGATTCTTTCCATGGAACCTTAAATTTTGATTCTGCAGCACTTGATTCATCAGCCCTTCTTGGAGAAGAAGATAAAGCCTATGAAAAAATAGTAATGAAATTTAGAAAATATGAGGATATTCTTATGGCAGGAACTGTTCTTGGAGCATGTTCCAATCTTTTTAACTCTGTTACCTCAAAACTTAATACGGCAGAACTTGAAAAAAATATTTTCTATGAGTCAGGCTCTATCAAAGTTTTATTAAAAACCCTTGATTTTCTTTCTTTAAAAGCATGTGAAGAACTTGAAAATGAAAATGAGATCACAGACTATCTCCATATCTTTTTCAGAATGGAAGCTGATACCCTGGTTGATAAAATTAAAAATTTATGCAATGAGAATTCAGCTTCTCTGGATTCAAAAGAAAAAGAAATTCTAAACGATCTGGAAAACGCAGGTAAAATTGCTTTTAAGGCTTATTTTAATAAAACTATAAAAATTGGTGAGAATAAATTTTTTAATGTTTAATATAAAAACCGATATAGAAAAAAACAGGCTTTATATCTTCATGGGAAATCTGGAAAAAGGAAAAGACTTTGGAAAATTTCTTTCGGAAATAGAAAAAGCTGTAAGATTTTTAAAACAGGGGTTTTCGTGTATTTCCGATCTAAGGGGTTTTAAATTTGAAGATTCCAGCCATCATTTCATGCAGTCTGTTCAGGAAACCTTGTGGGATGCCGGGGTAAAACTTGCAATAAGAATTGTTGATGAAAACTCCGGCAAACAATTTTGTTTTGAAGAACAAAGCATGGTCTGGCCTGCATACAAAATAAAAATTGCTTTTGCCAGAAAAGAAGCTGAAGCTATTCTTGATAAAAGAGGATTATAATCCTGATTTATTGAAAAGAATATATAACTATTCAGCTAAAAAACTTAAAAAAAACAAGTTGCCTTAAAAGAACGGATACTGTATTTTTTCTGAGCCGGTTTCGTGAGATAATTTTTTTATCTCCTGCCTCGCAGAGCAGCTATAATGATGCTTGGAAAAAATATAAGCAGCCGCTTCAATTAAAACTAAATACTTAATAATAATATTCAATTAAGATTTTCCGGGATGGAAAAGGTCAGGTTTTGTAAATGAGTAAAAAACCATTAATAAAATTTGAAAATATCTCTTTTTCATATTCTCATGGCTCCTCTGCAGTTTTGGAGAATATAAATTTTGAAATTTTTCAAAATGAAATTGTCTGTATTGTCGGGCCAAATGGAGGAGGAAAAACTACCCTCCTTAAAATAATGACTGGTCTCCTTGAACAAAAATCAGGTACAATTGAATTTTCAGGAATATCCCCTGCAAAAAATACCTGCGAATTTGGATATATGCCTCAAAATGTTCACTATGATATATTTTTCCCCATTTCTGTAAAAAATGTTGTTTTAATGGGTTTACTGGGCAAAAGAGGTAAAAATTCCTTTTTTGGATGGTATTCAAAAAAACAGAAAAAACATGCCGAAGAAACACTTGCCATGGTAGGAATGGAAGAATATATAAAAAAGCCATTTTACGCATTATCAGGAGGCCAAAAACAAAGGGTATTGATTGCAAGGGCTCTTGTTTCAGATCCTGATATCCTTATTCTTGATGAACCCACATCCAATGTGGATTCAGAAACAGGCGAAAATCTTATTGAACTTATCAAAAATTTAAACATGGAAAAAAATAAAACAATAATCATGGTATCACATGATATAAGTTTTGTTTCAGATATTGTAACAACTGTTTTCTGCGTGAATAAAAATCTTGTTGTACACCCCACAAACACTCTTACAGGTGAGCTTATCCAGGATATTTACAAGTCTTCAATGAGGCTTGTAAGACACGATCACAGATGCTCGGAAAAGGGACATGAATCATGAATTTTATATATACAGTTTTTACAGATCCGGGCCTTGTCTTTCTTAAATATTCTCTTCTTGCAGGTATTTTATCATCTTTTGCATTTGGAATAACTGGCAGTTATGTGGTTGTAAGAAAGATAAGCTATATTGCAGGAGCAATATCACATTCTGTACTGGGAGGAATAGGGCTTGCTCTCTATATTCAAACAAGGGCTGACATAAAATGGATGACTCCATACACAGGTGCTGTTTTTGCTTCAATTCTTGCAGCTTTTCTTATATGGCTTGCAGAAAAATATGCAAAAGAACGCCTTGATTCTATTCTTGGGGCTTTATGGTCAACAGGAATGGCTGCAGGTATAATTTTTATTTCACTCACACCCGGCTATATAAATCCCATGTCCTACCTCTTTGGGAATATTTTAATGGTAACAAAATCCGATCTTGTCATTATAGGTATTTTTTCACTTTTTATATGTATTGTATCATTATTATTTCAAAATAAATTAATTGCGACTTCATTTGATGAAGAATTTATGGAAACCAGAAAAGTAAACACAGACCTATATAAACTTCTTATTCTTTTAATGACTTCCCTTACAATAGTTTTAATGATAAGAATAGTGGGAATAATAATGATAATCGCCCTGCTCACTATTCCCCCTGCCGCAGCATCAAGATTTTCATGGAACTTCAGTGTAATGACTGTTCTTTCTGTAATTTTTTCTATTTTTTTTGTTGTAACAGGTATTGGAATAAGCTTTAAATATAACCTCCCGGGAGGACCATCAATAATACTTGTTGCGGGTTTTTTCTACTTTTTGGTATTAATTCTGAAATCATGGAAGTTTACCTCATTGATATTTATAAAAATTTTTAATTTTTTTCTCAGGGAGAAAAGAAATGAAAACCCTTGAAAGATGGACAATTGAAAAATCTGGCGATCTCTATGGCGTTGAAAATTGGGGTAATGGATATTTCAGTATAAACAAAAACGGAGAGCTTGTAATTACAGCTCTTGAGGATAAAAATATATCAATAAGCGTTCCCGAAATTATAGAAGGAATAAAAGAACGGGGCTTTGATATGCCTGTATTGCTGAGAATTCAAAATATTTTAGAATCTCAACTTTTTTTTCTTCATAAAAGCTTTGGGAAAGCAATGGATGAGCTTGGTTATAAAGGCTGCTACAGAGGTGTATATCCCATAAAAGTAAATCAGCAGAAACAGGTTTTAAAAGAAGTTACAAAATTTGGTGTAAAAAACCACCACGGGCTTGAAGCCGGTTCCAAAGCAGAATTAATTGCTGCAATGGCCTATATGAAATCCAGAGAAGCATGCCTTATATGCAATGGATACAAGGACGAAGAGTTTATTGACCTTGCTCTTTATGCAAAAAAAATGGGGCTGAAATGCTTTATTGTAATTGAAATGCCCGGAGAACTTGACATAGTTATTAAAAGATCCAGACAACTTGGAATAAAACCTCTTCTTGGCATAAGAATCAAACTTTCCTCAAAAGCATCAGGACACTGGACAGAATCAGGAGGAGACAGAAGTATATTCGGTCTTGATATTTCACAGGTTATTTCTGCAATAGACCAGCTCAAAAAAGAAAATATGCTTGATTCAATGCAGCTTCTTCATTATCATCTCGGCTCCCAGATACCAAATATCAGGGATATAAGAGATTCTGTGCTTGAAGCATGCAGAATTTATTCAGGACTGAAAGATGAAGGTGCTGCCATGGAGTTCCTTGACCTTGGCGGAGGGCTTGCAGTTGATTATGACGGCTCCCACACCAATTTTCAAAACAGCAGAAACTATAGTGTTGAAGAATATTGTGCAGATATTATAGAAAGCGTAATGTCTGAAATGGATAAAAAAGGAATAGAGCATCCTGTAATAATTACAGAATCAGGCCGTGCAAGTGTAGCATATTATTCTGTTCTTATTTTCAATATCTTAGACACTACAACCTTTGATCCAAAACCTTTTCTTGACGAATTTGATGAAGACAAACCTGAAGTTATAGAAAACCTCATCGAAGTTCTTAATTCCATTACAATAAAAAATATTCAGGAATGTTTTAATGATGCAATTTATTACAGAGATGAATTAAGGCTTAAATTTAAACATGGAGATTTAAATCTAAGGGAAAGGGCTGCTGGAGAAACCATATTCTGGCATATACTTTCAACTATTGCAGTCGTATCAAAACAATTAAAGCATGTTCCAAAGGAACTGCAGGATATAGATTCTGCCCTTGCAGATATTTATTATGGTAATTTTTCGGTTTTTCAATCCATACCTGATTCATGGGCAATTCACCATCTTTTTCCAATAATGCCACTGCAACAACTTGACAAAGAGCCTTTAAGGCATACAACTCTGGCAGATATAACCTGTGATTGTGATGGTAAAATTGATAAATTCATTGATATTCACGGTATAAAAAAATCCATTCTTCTCCATGAAATTGATCCTGCAAAACCTTATTACCTCGGGGTCTTTCTTGTTGGAGCATATCAGGAAACACTTGGAGATCTTCATAATCTTTTCGGAGACACCAATGTAGTCAGTATACGTATAAACGAAGACGGAACATATGATTTTATAAAGGAAATTGAGGGAGACTCTGTACAAAATGTCTTATCAGCAGTTGGATACAGTCCGGGAAGTCTTCTCGGCAAATTGAGAGACAGCGCTGAAAAGGCTGTAAAAGAGGGTAAAATCAGTGTGAAAGACAGATATAATATTGTCAAGGCATATGAAACAGGATTACGGGGCTATACTTATTATGAAGACTAAAAAAAGGAGATTTAAATGTCAAAAGTTCTTATAATAGGAGCCGGCGGAGTCGGTAATGTTGTTGCAAGAAAATGTGCAATGCTTCCTGAAGTCTTTTCTGATATCTGCCTTGCAAGCAGAACCAAATCAAAATGTGATAAAATTGCAGAAAAAACTCAGACAAAAATTCAGACTGCCCGTGTAGATGCAGACGATACTGCACAGCTTACAAAGCTTATAAATTCTTTCAAACCTGAATTAATTATAAATGTGGCTCTTCCGTATCAGGATCTTACAATAATGGATGCCTGTCTTGAAACCGGAACAAATTATCTTGATACGGCAAACTATGAACCAAGGGATGAAGCCAGATTCTGCTACAAATGGCAGTGGGATTATCATGAAAGATTCAGGGAAAAGGGAATAATGGCTCTTCTGGGCAGCGGCTTTGATCCTGGAGTTACAAATGTTTTTACAGCATATATGAACAAACATTTTTTCGATGAAATTGAAATTCTTGATATTATAGACTGCAATGCAGGAGAGCATGGCCAGGCCTTTGCAACAAATTTCAATCCTGAAATAAATATACGTGAAGTTACTGCAAAAGGGAAATTTTACAAAGAAGGAAAATGGATTGAAACTCCACCTCTTTCACAAGTAAAAACATTTGATTTCCCTGATAATATTGGGGAAAGAAAAATTTATCTAATGTACCATGAAGAGCTTGAATCACTTGTAAAACATATCCCGGAAATAAAAAAAGCAAGATTTTGGATGACATTTTCAGATTCTTATTTAAATCATCTGGAGGTTCTTCAAAATATTGGTATGACATCAATAAAACCAATAGATTATAATGGTCAAAAAATAATTCCCCTGCAATTTTTAAAAGCTGTTCTTCCAGATCCCGGCTCACTTGGAAAAACAACAACCGGGAAAACATGTATAGGCTGTATTGCAAAAGGTAAACAAAATAAAAAAGAAAAAAGCGTATATATCTATAATATATGCAGCCATGAAAAATGTTATGGGGAAGTTGAATCTCAGGGTGTTTCCTATACAACAGGAGTTCCTGCAATGATAGGGGCAAAAATGATGCTTCAAGGAAAATGGTCTGGTAAAGGGGTTTTTAATATGGAACAGATGGATCCTGACCCATTTATGGAAGATCTCAATAAATACGGTCTGCCATGGATATATAAGGAATGCTGAATTTTAATCCCAGAGAGGTAAAAACTCCGGCTTTTGTTGTTGATACAGGGCTTTTAAAAACAAACCTGCAAATACTTGATTTTGTACATAAGGAAACAGGAGCAAAAATTCTTCTTGCTTTAAAAGGTTTTGCAATGTATTCCCTTGCTCCTCTTATATCACAATATCTACAGGGTACCTGCGCCAGTTCTCCAAACGAAGCAAGGCTTGGAAAGGAAGAATTTAATGGGGAAGTACATGCCCATGCCGCAGCATTTTCTGATTCTGATATAAAAATTATTGCAAAATACAGCGACCATATAATTTTCAATTCTTTTTCTCAAAAAGAAAGGCTTGAAAACATGGCAAGGGAAATCAACCCTGATATTTCCTTTGGAATTCGTGTAAATCCAGAAGAATCTGTTGGCTCCATTCCTCTTTATGATCCCGGAGCACCGGGATCAAGACTTGGAGTAAGGCTTGAAACTTTTAGTAAAAATTCCTTAAAAAACATAGAAGGGCTTCATTTTCACTGTTTATGCGAACAAAATGTTGAGCCATTTATTAAGGTTTTAAATACCTTCCAGAAAAAATTCTCAAAATATCTGAAACCTCTTAAATGGGTAAATTTTGGAGGCGGTCATCACATTACAAGAAAAGATTATAAAATTGATATTTTATGCAGTGAAATAAATAAATTTAAAAAATCATATGACATTGACATATATCTGGAACCCGGTGAAGCTGTTGCCTTGAACTCAGGTTTCCTTATAGCTGAAGTTATAGATATAATAGATGGAAGTGATATGAAAATAGCTATTTTGAATACTTCAGCAGCTGCGCATATGCCAGATGTCATGGAAATGCCCTACCGCCCTGATATAGTTGATTCAGGAAAATTAAATGAGAAAAATTTTTCATACAGGCTCGCAGGACTTTCATGTCTTGCAGGAGATGTTATAGGTGAATACAGTTTTGATGAAGAGCTTAAACCAGGTTCAATAATTGTTTTCAAGGATATGGCCCATTATACAATGGTAAAAACAAATACATTTAACGGCATCAATCTCCCTGATATCTGTATTTTTAACCATGAAACCGGTAAGATAAAAATTATAAAAAGCTTTGGATATGAAGACTTCAAATCAAGACTTTAAAAAAAATTACCCTTCTTTTCTTGAAGAGGAGATTGGAATTCCTGAGCCTGAAAATGCATTATTTCATATAATTCCTGTACCATATGAAAAAACTGTTTCATATGGAGGAGGAACAGCCTCAGGGCCTTTAAAAATTCTTGAAGCCTCCCAGCAGCTTGAACTTTTTGACGGTTTTTCAAATCCTTCTCTCAAAGGCATTTATACAAAAAAACCTGTTTTCGCTGAAAATATTGACTCTTTATTTGAACTTATTCACAATGAAGTAACATCTGTACTTTCTTTAAATAAAATTCCTGTAATTCTTGGCGGAGAGCATACAGTTTCAGTATGTGCATTCAAATCCTTTCTGAAAAACAGAAAAAAATTTGGAATTGTACAGATAGATGCCCACGGAGATTTGAGAGATGAATATGAAAAAAACAAATTCAGTCATGCCTGTGTAATGAAAAGGGCTTTGGACATGGGCATTGATATTTTTCAAATTGGAGTAAGAAGCCTTTCTTTTTATGAAAAAAATCTTAGAGAATCTTTAAATATCAAATATCTTGATGCAATTGATATATATAAAAAAGGGCTCCCGGAAAATCTTTTTTCTTTTGATTTCCCTGAAAATATATATCTGACAATAGATGTTGATGGTTTTGACCCCTCTGTTATTCCAGCTACAGGAACACCTGAACCAGGAGGCCTTTTATGGTATGACGGTCTTGAAATAATAAAAAAAATTGCCCGGGAAAAAAATATAATCGGTTTTGACCTTGTTGAGCTATCCCCAAAAAAAAATCTGCATTATGCAGAATTTACATGTGCAAAACTTATTTATCATATTATGGGGATGTTTAGATAGAAATTACTGATATGAAGATTTAAGGAAAGGAGACCATTATAAAATCAATTAACAGTCTCCCTTAACCCATATTTATTTCTTTAGATCCTTTCTTTTTTTTATCAGATAAAGATCTGTAATCTCTCTTTTGGAATTTATTTTAAGCCCCACAAAATCTCCGACACTGAATTCTGAACTTGAGAGATAGCGCAATTTCAGGCCATGATATTCAATTTTTGGACTTTTTCTATAATTTATATCACCTATTACAAATCTTTTTTCTCCAATAAGATGTATAAGACCCAAGCCATCATAAGTAAATTTAGTTCCTTTGTAATGGTCTGGAACATAAGCATTTTTGGCAAAGCAAAAAGCAGGCATGAAAAAAAACAGTATAAAAACAAAATATTTTTTAACAAAAATTTTTTTCATTTTCTATCTCCTCTGTCTCCAGTAAAAAACACCAACTCTTTCTCTTCTCTCACGAACAGTTTGAATCACCTGGGTACTGCTGTTAATTTGTTTAATTGTAATATCACCTGGAATATCAGCTACAGCCGGGGCAAAAAGCATACCTTCAAATCTAACCCTTGATGGAGCAATGATTTGATCAGCCCCAGTACCCGTGTACAAGAGCATGTCATTAAGTTCTTTTATATCTCCATCTTCGTCAAGCAAGGGAAAAGAAAGTTTTCCATCTGTATCCAGATCAAAGGCAGGTTTATCTGGCCTTGAACCATCACAATAATCAAGTTCATGAAACCATGAATATCCTCCAGCCTTGCACATGGTTTCAAAATCAGGGACAAAGGATATTACAACCAGGTTGTCTCCAATGATGGCAGGATCTACAACAATCCTTTCACCAGTATCCGGAAGATCAAAATACCATCCAGCATGAGACCCTGACTCAGGAACTCCTGAAGAAAGTCTATAATCAATTGTCTCATTTCCATGTGCCTCAACCATGCTTGACAACATTGTTCCCTCTTCTTGTTGAGCAATTGCACCGCCGGAACCATCATCATATGTTTTTGCAACAATTGTCTGATTTAAAAGCTTAACATTACCCAGGTTATTGTCTGTCAAAACATCTCCTGAATCAGATAAGGTTCCTAAATAATGACCTGGATCAGGACTCATAAAATCCCAGATGCCATAAATCGACTGAACATCAGTATTCCTCATATCATTTTCATCAAGCATTTTTCCTGTTCCAAACAAAAGAAGAAAACCTTTTCCACCACAATGATTCCTTACAACCTCAATTTTTGTGGTAACTGGCTGTCTTTTTCCACCTTTGGATGCATAAAAGAAAGGCTTTTTAGAACCACCATCTTTATTGTAAACATCCCAGCTTGCCTTATCCGAGCTGCTTATATCAACCTTCCATATATTTCCATGTAAATCCCCTGCATAAATAAAATCACCCTTTTGATCAGAATTGGTATCAACTACAGCTACAGATGCAACACCATTATCTGAGTCATCAGACAGCTGAATTCTCTTTATAAGATTTCCTGTATCTGCATTGATAATAAAAATAGATGCCTTACCATCAGGGCTTGAATATCCATTACCAAAAATAGCAACATCTGACTCTATATTAAGATTGCTCCTGCATATACTTGGACTCCCAAAGGAATAACCCATTGCATTAACAGTATTTTCTGTATCATCAGCATCAGGGAACTCCCATCTGAGCAAATTATCAATAGTTCCCCCTGGAAGACTTTCTCCTCGTTTTATATTCTCTGCATCAAAATCAGAATTTTTCAGAGTCAATGAGAAATAACCTTTTCCTCCTTTGCCAAGACCGCATACAAGAATTTTATCATATGTGTTCCCTCCTGTTCTTATCTTCTGAATAACTGGAGTTAAATCAACATAAAATTTATGTGTATATGAATTTTTAGTATACTCTTCAAGATGGTCATAAATAAAAGAAGGAACATAACCAAATCTTTCTTCTCCTGATTCTTTGTCAAAGGCATGAAGCATTCCATCATTTGCTCCAACATATACTGTATTTCCATCACAGGCAGGAGCAGAATGAACAATATCTCCCAGAAGTCTGGTTCTTCCTCTAAATTTTGGTATGGATTCTCCCCTTATATAATTTACAATTTTTCCTATATTTACTTTTGCTTCTTCTTTTTCAGCAGGAATATTTATACGGGCATCAATAAGAGAAGATTTTGTTAAATCATTAATTATATTATCTTTATTAAAAGGCATCAGATTTTGGTCATCATCTCCTGATTTTGGAGTAAAAATAAATCTTGGGAAATCTTCACTCTCAGAAGTTATAAAATATTCCTTTTTTAAAGGTTCTCCATTACTGTCTTTTTTCTGATTCCCCCATTTATCAAGCTCCAATGCAACAAGGCTTCCGCTCCAGCTCATTGTATTATAACCTGCCTGGAACATCAAAACTCCGTCTTTCATTTTTGTACTGTCAAGAGTTAAAGCTCCTCCTGATTTTACCCTGCCTTCTATATCAGATCTTATTGCACGAAGAGCCCTTGCAAGAGCATTGGGATCTGCCGCACTGAAATATTGACCATGACCATTTACAGTTGCATGAAAAATATCGTCAATTTTCGCCTTATCAGAGTTATATGGATTTCCCCATTCAATATTATTATTTCCTGCAAGATTACAGGGGTCATAATTATCTGAATTAATATTACCTTTAAGTCCAAAAGAAATTCCATATGTAACCATATGCTGTTCCTGTTTCATATCACAATTATTTTGGGGAACAAGATCTTCCAAGTCTGGGGCAAGATCCTTTGAATAATATTTTGCGGCAACATCTGCAAGAGTATTTCCATGGCTATCACCGTCCATATTTCCTACTCCGGGAGAGTTGCCGTTCCAATATCCATCACTTAGAATAATTGCAAAAACCTGCTGACATGAACCGCCGTTAGCTGCATTTTTATAAGGTGAAGGACCAAGACCTGTCTCGTTACCAGTAGTAGTTGCATCAAAAAAATCACCCACATCTTTAAGAGCAGATCTAAGGGGAGTCCCACCATCAGCAGTCATACTATAGAGCAAATCATAAAGTTCATCGGAATTGTTCTGACTGGAGTGTACTGAATGACTTACTGCTTTTACAGCATCAGCACTGGTATAAACAGAAGCAGCATAAAGTGCCTCATACCAATGATAATAACCTCTGTGAAGTTTTACACGTACAGATTCTCCTGATGAAGCATTGACATGAACCGCCCCTATCTTATTCCATATTTCACTTGTATAGGTATTGCCATCCTGTCCTTCTCCGGTTTGCTGATTAATAACAACCTCTTTCTGCAATGTTTCATGTCCCTCAGAATCAACTATATAAATTTCATATTTTGCAGCACGATCCCTCGTACCCCAAATTACATTCCCAAAGCCATCATATAAACTCCATCTTATGAAAATATCATAATCATCATCATCTCTTATTCCCTGTATATCCCATTGAGCATATTTACCCTTTTGGAATCCGCTTACAACCATTGACCTGTCCTGATATGCTGTACTTGAGTTCGAAGGACGCCATTTTGAAGTACCGCCACTTTGACCAACTTTGAAGACACCTGTATCCTTGTCATCAACTATATAAATTCCCTGGGTATCAGTCTGAACGCCTATACCTGATTCAATAACTGACTTGTTTATAGTATAAAAACCTATTGCAACACCTGACATATCATAAATTGCTCTTGCTATTGAAGACTTGGCAACAAGTATTCTTGTTCTGTAAAATTGAAACCAGTGTGCAAAACTTTTAAGATCTTCTTCATCACTTGCATATACAGGATTTCCATTTTCATCATTATATTTAAATTTTTTTGCATAATGAGGAAGATCAGCAACAGGAATAAGACTGTTATCTTCTAACTTTTCAGAACTATTTCCATTTATCTTGAAATACTCCCTTGAAACATTATTTCCATCAAAAACAAAATTTACAAGATAAAGAGCTTCATCAGACTCTTTTTCATTATTCTGATTTTCATCATTCCAGGTATAGTAATGGGCATTGTTTATGCTAATTTTTCTTCTAATCTTAATTTTATCAAACCTAACTTTTCTTGGACGCCACCCACTCGAACCATTGGTTTTCTTCATTGTTACAACTATTTCAGGAGTATTTCCAGAATTTAAACCAGGAATATTTATGCCTTCAAAAATTACACCATCATTCCAGAATTGCTCTTTTCCTGATATTTTTTTTTCTTCTTGATTCCCAGGAGTATTTATACTGACTATAATATCTACTTTGCCACGGCTACCCTTAGAGGGCCATTTAATTTCCAGGTCATATTTCCCTTTTGCATGGATATTAACCGGAATTTCAACAAATGCTCCCTTTTTTTTTGTATAATGAATACCACCATCTCTATGCCATCCTCCTGAATAACTCACAGACGAATGATTGTCTTCTATTGTAAAAGAAGGAGGGGTTACAACAAAATATTCCTCAGCCATATCAACTGTTTTAGCCTGATTAAACATTTCTTCGAAAGTATTATCTCTATTTGCAAACTGCAAAAGCTTGGGGAAACGTACATTCACATTCATATTATTATATGCACTTGAGCCCGGCCAAGGCAAGTACTCATAATGTGGGTTATAAAATATTTTGTTAAAAGCTCCACATTGTGTTTTCCAGTATTTTTTTTTATCACCATTCAATTTATGGGCACTATTCCAAATCGCACTTAATAGGCCCTCATCCCAAACATCTGAATAGATAAACCGGTACTTGTTTTTAAATAAGCCCTCATCCTCATGTTGATCTTTCATCATCATTTCCCAGTTCATACTCTCTGAATCATCTATTATGAACATAAGATTGGCAGCAGGAGTTTCCATTGCTGAGACCAAAGGCTTATCAGAAATATCAACAGCCCAGCCACTTGATGTAAAAACAAATACCAGACAAATTAAACAAAAAAAATATCTGTAAAAAGAATTTTTCATTATATCTCTCCTTAATACTTTTTTCTATATCCCATCTCAAAAATTTTTTGAGCGACCTCTCCCTCCTGACTGTTTTTATACCTTGCAAAAACTATATATTCATGGAGGGTATGCCCCCCACTGATATCAGCCGAGCCGGATGTACCATCATAAAAACAAACTACCTGAGATTTTTCCACACTTGAATCCCAGTCACCGCCAAAAATACTTGATCCAAGATTGGTCTTAAATGAAACTCCGCTTACGCATGAGTCTCCATTTTCAATTTTATCAAACATATCAATCAAGTCATCAGATTTCATCAAGGAAGGGCTTTCTATATTTCCATATCCACAAGAGATTGCCATCTGCTTAAATTTTTGTTTACCAACTATCCAGCCAGGAGCAAAAGTTTTAAGCTTTGCATTATCTTCATCCCATATAAGACTGCATGCTTTGTATGCTATAGCTTCTCCTCTGTAAGAAAATTTGGAAATATCCTTTCCTGCTCCTGCACTTTTTAAATTAAAAACAGAGTTGTCAATTGCTGCTATACCAACAATGGTTACAAGAAGAAGAATTACAAGTGAAAGAAGAAGAGCTGCTCCATTTTTATTTTCTATGATATTGAAAAATTTTTCAAATGTCATTTGGATTCACCACTATAAAAGAAAATTCATAAACATGATTAATACCATTTTTAGCCCATTTTACATCAACATCCACTGTCTTGTATTTCGAATCAGAAGAGGGTGTAACTGTAGATTTAATTGTATATATGCCTTCTGGCTGATTTGCTACGCTGTTTATATTATCAAATGTTTTAAGCCTTGTTTTCTCGGCAAATGTCTCCCCCACAAAAACAGCATTTTTAAGAGATGAGGCATTAGCAGTATCCTTAATTGCAATTGCCTGCATGCCAAGAACTCCCATTACCCCAACCATAAAGACCAAAAGGGCTATCATTACTTCTATCAGTGTAAAGCCAGAATCATTATTCTTCATAAATCAAACCCCCATATTTCTGCAATTATACTGAATAGAAAAAGTTTCTTTAAAATCAGGTCTTCCCCAAAGACCAAGCCTTCCCTTTATTGTTATTTTCACAGCTCTTACATTATCCATATCAGATGTAATTGCATCGCCTGAGTCAAGATATTCTAATTTAAAGTCTTCTATATTATCACTCAACTCATTACCATTGAGAATAATATGTGAAAAAGAGCCTGTAGTTGTTGCTCCTGAAAGTCTTTGAATCTTACCGGTGATATCACCGCTGTTGGCCTTATTAAATTCATATCTATATCTTCTCAAACATTTATTATCACCTGAACCGAGTGAAAGCTTATTTATATCTACACCTGTAAATGTCATCTTTTTTTCTGAAATCTCATTAAACCCCACATCTGCACCACCAAAAGGATCAAAACCTGCCAGAGCCAAATCTTTTTTTATAAAAAAAAGAGTAAGCATTACATCTCTTCTTAATCCATTGATTTTTTTCTGATTTACAAATGTTTTTATTTCATTATTGAATGTTGAATATAATACAGTAGAAACAACAGCAGTAATCAACATTACAATTAATAATTCAACAAGTGAAAAACCTTTATTATTATTCATAAAGACACATCCTATTCGTTTTTTATACGTACTTTACCAATAAGATCTATAGATATTTTTTTAATACCCCCTCCAACGGCTTTTAAAGCAATGGTTCCGCCAAGAACAGACCCCTGAGGCCTGAATCTGATGGGTTTTGCAACAGTTGGATTATTGTCCACACTTGTCTTGGCAAAATCATATTCAACATTTTTAAATATTTTTTTTTCAATTATTTTATCACCGGAAGAGACCTTGATATTATTATCTTTATTTATGTAAAGGCAATAACCGCTATCCTTGTTTCCGTCACCATTCACATCAACTGAAAGACAAACCTCCTTGCCCTTTTTTACAGCAATCATTTTCCCAAGTTCAAAAGCTGAAGAAATATTAAAAGAAGCAGACCTGACTCTTTCCCTCTTTACCATACTGCTAAAACCAACATAGGCAAGAGTCAATAACACAGAGGCAATAGATAAACTGACAGCAAGCTCTATTAATGTGATTCCTTTTTTATTCATAGCAAAAACCATATCCAACTTAATATTTTATAAAAAACTTTTTCACAATACAAAACGAGAGTATCATTGTCAATTAATATAAAAAAATATTAGAAATATAAGCAAATAATCTTTACTTCAATCCAACTCCAAAAACATTATTCAGGGTCTTATAAAAAAATAAAATGACTGACAAAGAACTCTGTGCAGTAAGTATTGAATATGATGGCTTTCACGGTGAGCGGAATTATCCAATTCTCACAATCACATAAAAAGTAGCCGGTTTAATAATTTACAGGATCTTGTTACAATTTATTTATTTCTAAAATTTTCCAACAAAAAAGTTGACACTATACAGCCTATAATTATATTATATATAGCTTTTAATTAAGTTCTTTAAAAATTTGGGGGCGACCTGGTTTCGACGGGGTTGATAGAAGCACAGGCTGCATATCGGGCCCGCAACCCGGAACATGCGGTTTTAAACATAATCGCAGACGATTATAACTACGCTGTAGCAGCATAAGCTACCGTCCTGCTGTGGCAAGATTGCGGCCGCAGTTAAAGGGCGTCGACTCAAGCGATCTCGTCTTTTTGCAATGCTCTTGTGCATCAGGATTAAATCTAAAGGGCTGGCGGGCAATGACTTTTGTCTGTAAAAGGCTTTGCCCGCGAGATTAAATCTACAGACTAAGTATGTAGATGCCTTTGTGGAACTTCCTCGGACGGGGGTTCGATTCCCCCCGCCTCCACCATTTTTATGGTGACAACCCGTCTCTCCAGAGTAACTCTCTGGGTAGACGGGTTTTCTTTTTCCCCTTGTATTCAAAGGGTTTCGGTCGTTTTGACATCTTTCCGGAACCTCTCTCCAGCCACCAGATTCTCTCCATTCTCCCCACGTTCATTCTCTGTTTGGGGCGGTATTCTCTGTTTTCTTCGGACAGGGTCCGACACGCGTCCGGTTACAGATATCCTTTCAGATTAATCATTTAGCCAAATGACGGTATTTTACAGTTGTGTTAAGACATCGAATGGTCGGGTCAAACCACCCACTTTCACAAACCAAAAGTCTCTCGCAGGTTTCGGGAAGTGATATTTATTCGGATTTCCAGCGGTCAGTATTGCTTGGGAAAGTATTCCTTGCCCGCCTGCCAGAGGTACTTATCGACCTCTTTGAGGGTGAAGCCTTCCAACTCATAGAACCTGCTGAACTCCATTAAAATAGCGTGGTATGTCGGATAGTGCTTCAGGTCGTCCTTCTTGAACTTATAGAATTTATCCACCCGCTTGAAGTGCATGAGCATCTTTTCCACAAAGCTGTCATAGATCGGATAGTCCTCCGGGAAATGGTGACTGCAGTACTTGGTGGCAAACGAATAAAAATTGATGGTCTTCTGGCCGTTAACCTTAACTACGGCAATGTCGTTTACGAGAGTCAGATCCCGCTTGCCGAGGCGTTGGTCGATATCCAGATCGACTATGTGTTGGGCAACGGTAAATGGTGAAAAAATGTTCGTGCTGTAAAAGTCGTTCAGCGAACAGACCTTGATCAAGACATCATCCATATCGACATTTCGGGGGTACGTCTCAGCGAACAGTTTTCTGAGGCTACTCTCCTGCAGCACATAATTATCCAGCGAATCCCATCGCTTCAGATACATGGATACCTGCTCCGCCGACGGTCTGACTTTATTCATAGAGCGCATCCTCGTTGATATAGGTTGAGTCGTCATCCCCCTCGGGTTTGATCGTGAAAAGGCAACGATAGCAGCCTTCTTCCTTCAGGTATTCAATCGGGTCGTCTGTCAGCCGGAAAAACTCCCGGAGTTTTTTTGACAGGCGCGGTTTCTGGTCCTTGACCTTGAAAGACGCATGCTGGCTCTGCCAATCAATCTGGCCGCGTGATTCGGCAAAAGCTCTAAGGAGCTCCCAAGGAATGGTCGGGTTGCCATTTCTGGTATTAGCCATTCCCATCTGGGTGTAATTGTACTGGCCATGTGATTTGGTTGTGCGGATGGAAACGGTATGGCCGTCAATAAACTTGATGCTGATGCCGCTCCAGTTGATACCGGCAGGCGTGTCGAAATGGACCATGCCACCGGAATCCGGTTCAGGTACATCAGCCTGAAAGGATGCAAATACATCGGTCGCTGGCCTGAGAGCTTTCAGGCTGCCATTGGCTTGAATGGAAAAATCCTCGCTCAACACGATACATATTGAACCACTCCGGCTCAGGAGATCCTCGGCCCGGGGTGTCAGTTGCTTGCGGGTTGGAATGAGCAACGCATAAGGGTTCTGCCCAAGCAGGCTGATATTCCTGACGCTTTCGAGAAGTTCGTCCGGGTCATTCTTGAAGGTCAGGTAAACCGGAAAATTGAAACCGGCGGTCGGCGTGTAATCACCCAGACGGAAAACACCGGGAATGCCGTCCAGTGAATTTTCATTTCGTGTGATTCCAAGCCCGGCACAGATGCTTTTGTGGAACGATGACCGGTTCAATGTATAGACCAGCAAATCCCTCTTGTTCAGACTATATGGCTTCTCTTCCTGCTCAGGGCACACCGCAGCAATATCATCGGCGGCATGCTCGACAACTTTTCTGGGGCAGCCCAGTCCACAGTCGGTTCTGCAATTGACCGCAGACGCACGCTGATTGGTCAGCTGTAGGAACTTCGTTTCAAGTCCACTGAAGGACTCCCAGCCGCCAAACGCCTCCTGCCATTCACACCACGCAGCATTCTGCTTCGGGTGCTCTTCCAAAAATTGCCACAGGCGGGTTTCACTCACCGTCGTCCTCCGCGCCGGAAATAACAAATCCACGGCGAATCAGCCATTTTTCCAGAACTTCGGCATCATCGTCCCGTTTGAACTGAGCCCGGTTGCCGGAGCTGAGGGTAACGGTTCGTGGTGTTTTGGAATCGGTAAACTTGATCTGGAAGCTGGCTTTGCTCAATCGGCCGCCATTGGGGATGCTGCGTTCCCGCTCTTCCAATGAAGCAAAGACATCCTCGGCTTTGCGGATCTCGATCTCTTTGTGTGTTCCGCCACGGAAGATCTGGAACTCCTTCAGGCGTACCCAATCAATTCCTTCAATATCATCACAGAGGATCGAAGCTGAACCTGACTCCCTCAACGGCTCCAGAGTGAATTTGCTTTTGCCATCAAAAAACTCGGTGTCACCGAAAAAATGAAGGCCAAATTTGGTGCGGTAAAGCTCCTTTTCTCCCTTGGAGCGTGCGTTCATCCGGATCTCACCATTCTCCGGGTTGTAAACGAGCACGTCATATTTTTCCGGCCGATAGAACAGGCTTTTGGATTCACCGTCCTTAATAATCGACTCCCGGGTGAAAGGTTCCCCATGACGGACAAGGAACCAGACAAAATCATCTTTCACATAGCTGAATACCTTTGAAGCCCGGCCACGGCGTTTCTTGGCAAACCATTCATCCAGATCTGCTTCGAGGGCGGCAATGGTTTCTTCGCTCGGTTCTTCAAAGTCCGGAATGGTTTCCCGGGTGCATTTGAAATATTCAAAGGATCGTGGGCGAAACAGGAACTGCTCGGCATGGAGACGCTCGATGATATTGCGGTCCTGAACCCAGACCTGCAGAGCCAGGTCACCGTAAGCGGCATCTTCTGAAATGCTGACATCGATCTCGGTGTCGGCAATGGCCTCCTGTATCAGGTCGAATCCTTCAGGAGTCGACATCTCGTTAATGTAATAGAGCGCTTCCGACATCTCTGGCGGTGTGCTGGTGTTCGGGTTCAGCAGCACATTACTCATGACTGTATAGTCCAGTCCGTTTTCTGCGGCTGCCGATGGCAACTCTATCCCTCGCCCGGATAGATACTCGGTGTAGGGCTCAAAAAATGTGATCAGATGGCTCCGGTCGATCTTCCGGAGCATTTCCGGCTTCGAAAAGCGGCGAAGGTTTAAAGTTGCCATTAATTTCTCCTGTTTTTTAGCTTATAGCTGTCCTTACATAGTGTTCTCTCAAATTCGTTTACGGCCCACCACTTTGCCGAGAATCCTCAATTCATCTTCAGGTTTGACCCTGATCGGTTTCAGTCTCGGATTCTCCGGGACCAGCTCGATGAGCTCATTATCAATTTTCAGCCTTTTGACCGTGGCTTCATCGTCAAGCAGAGCAATAACGATATCACCGTCCTCGGCAATTGGCTGACGCCTCACAATGATCAGGTCGCCGTCGTTTATTCCGGCATCAATCATACTGTCGCCCTGTGTGTACAAGGCAAAGCACTTACCTGATCCGACAACGGATGCTTCCACCAGAACCTCGCCCGTGATGTTCTCATGAGCGAAAATCGGATGACCGGCTGCAACCGTGCCGACAATCGGAACCGCCACAAGGGCGACCGCGTTTGTCTGAGGGTGCTTGGTCACGGTCAGACCGCGAGCCTTACCTTCCTCTCTTTTCAAATAACCTTTGCGAACCAGCTGGTTGATCCGGTCATGCACACTGGCGTGACTGATTCCAAATGTTTCGCTCATTTCTTTAACCGTCGGCGGATACCCTTTGGCTGAAACGTACCGGCATATTTCATCAAGTGTTTCCTGCTGCAACGGCGTAATGTCGTCTTCTCTGTTTCTGCCCATAGCGTCCTCCTTCCTTTAAAAGACAGAGAGCCCCAGTTTGGGCCGAATAACACACAAATATAAGACCTTATATCCATCAGGTCAAGAAATCTTATAAATAAAACTTCCGACAGATTCAAATCACTCCCGGTAAGTAACCTCCGAAAGTTCCGAGGGTTCGCTTCGGACATGAGTTAGAAACCAGACAATTGGCCGGATGCCAGGCAGAGGCGGTTGTGGGTGCTGAAAAACGCGCATCCCAACCGCCTTTTGTTTTTGGCACCCGCAGCTTCCCTCATCGGCACCAGCCCAACGGAGGCCCTTATGCTTGATGTGGAATTAGCACCTGAAAACCCTTACTCAAACCAGTTGACCGACACCCAATTGCCGGATGCTGAAGGCATTAACCCGGAGCAGAGGCTGGATGCCATTGCGGCCATTCTGGCCATTGCCGCCCTCAGGAGTCGGTATCGTAAGGCCAATAATGCCAACAGCTTAAAGAATGTTGCAGATTCTTCCGGAACCTTCGGAGAAGGACTTGATTCTTCTGCCAGAAAGAGCGTCATTCATGACAACCGAGTCCTGTAATCGAATATAAGGAGTTGAAAATGAATGACTTGAAAAACAAAAAAACGGAGCCGACCAAGACGTCGGTGTTGAGGCAACTGGCAACGCTCCAGAACATGAGCCTTGATCAGCTCAGAGAGAAATGGCTGGACCTTTATGGAACCGAGCCACCCCAGTACAAGAAGCAGTTTCTGGTTAAACGGCTGGCGCACCGGATTCAGGAGCTCTTTTATGGCGGCCTGTCGGAGCAGGCCAAATGTCACCTGAAGAAAGTTGCCGAGACCGATCCGGTGGCAACGGTCATCCGCAAGATTCCGGAAGAACGAAAATCACAGGAAGCCATTCTGCCGGGCACCCGATTTGTCCGGATCTGGAACGACCAGCGCTATGAAGTGATCGCCCGGGAAAGTGGTTTTGAGTACGACGGCCGCATCTTCAGATCACTGAGCGCCATAGCGAGGGAAATCACAGGCACCCGCTGGAACGGCAAGATCTTTTTCGGCCTGAAGAACAGTCACAGAAAAAAGGAAGGTGGTCCGAATGCTTAACAATAACAACACACAAAACGGCCAGCGCAAAACGCTCCGCTGCGCCATCTATACGCGGAAAAGCCACGAGGAAGGTCTGGATCAGGAATTCAATTCACTCGACGCCCAGAGGGAGGCCGCTGAAGCCTACATCGAAAGTCAGAAGCTGCAGGGATGG